>JAAUYH010079251.1_pt1 | contig 24648 bp, 21 predicted proteins | sample 7278061 | NCBI WGS metagenome assembly JAAUYH01 (sample SAMN14350203, study PRJNA611818) | marine sediment metagenome | isolation source: surface marine sediment (0.6m) | place: French Polynesia: Moorea | collected 2018-08 | reverse complement strand
TAGCGATTGGCTCTGCCAGTGGAGGGGCTGTCACCTGAATTCATTTCAGGTGCTTGAAAGCCCCGTCGCGGAGCGCAATCGCAGTTTTTGTGAGAAATAGCGGTATAACAATTGGTATTTCTTAATTTGTTTCTTTTGATTGTGCGAGAAAGTGCGATCGCTCCCTTCAATATTTTCCCTGTCACTAAGCATTTTGATAATGTGTTTAGCAAGTTGCTTTTTAATTTCTCTATGTCTGGGAATGGGTTAATAAACCTTTGTTTTTGGGTTTTGATATCACTCATGTTTCCCACTATAGAGTTATGTTAGTAACTTAACAATCAAGAGATTAATTTTAAAGTTGATATCGTTTGATAAAAGAATAATGAATATTGATAATTCAAAATTAAGCATTAAAAACTCAAAACTCGATCGACCCGATCCCGTCCGTTTAGAAATCTTCAAAAACCTCTATCAATTCATCGCCGAACAGATGGGAATTGTCTTGCAAAATACTGCCGCTTCGGTAAATATCAAAGAAAGATTAGATTTTTCCTGCGCTATTTTTGATAATTCTGGGGGATTAGTCGCCAATGCCCCGCACATTCCCGTTCATTTAGGTTCGATGAGTGCCAGCGTTGTTAGTTTAATTAATGACGCGGGGGATGATATTAAACCTGGCAATGTTTATCTGTCTAATAATCCCTATAATGGCGGCACCCATTTACCCGATGTAACGGCAATCACCCCCGTTTTTCCCTGTAGGGGCAGTTCGCGAACTGCCCCTACAAAACCCATATTTTACGTCGCCTCTCGGGGACATCAGGCAGATCTCGGCGGGATTACGCCAGGTTCGATGCCTCCCCACAGCAGCAATATTGCCGAAGAAGGCATATTATTTGATAATTTTCTGTTAGTAGAAGAGGGGAAGTTTAAAGAAGCTGAGATTAGAGAAATACTGCATAATAATCCCTATCCCGCCCGTAATCCCCAGCAAAATATAGCCGATTTTAAAGCACAAATCGCGGCTAATAATCGAGGAGTTAATGAACTCTTGAAGATGGTAGAACAATACGGCTTAGAAACTGTAGAAACCTATATGCAATTCGTGCAAGATAATGCCGAATCAGCCGTCAAAGGTGCGATCGCCTTATTGAAAGATGGACAATTTACTTACTGTATGGATAGCGGTGCTAGGATTCGGGTAAGAGTGGCGATCGATAAAGATCGTTCCCATGCCACCATTGACTTTACTGGTACATCCCCCCAGCTAGAAAGTAATTTTAATGCCCCTGCTGCCGTTACTCAAGCTGCGGTTTTATATGTTTTTCGTACTTTGGTAAATGATGCTATTCCTTTGAATGGAGGATGTCTCAAACCGATAGATATTATTATTCCTGAAGGCTGTATGCTTAACCCCACTTATCCCGCCGCTGTAGTTGCTGGTAACGTGGAAACTTCTCAGGCGATCGTGGATGCTTTGTATGGCGCGTTGGGAATCATGGCAGCTTCTCAAGGAACAATGAATAATTTCACCTTTGGTAACAGTCGCTATCAATATTATGAAACAATCTGCGGTGGTTCGGGTGCGGGAGAGGGTTTCAATGGAACAGATGCCGTACACACTCACATGACTAATTCTTTATTGACCGATCCTGAAGTTTTAGAATCTCGTTATCCTGTGAGGTTAGAAAGTTTTCGGATTCGTCATGGTAGCGGTGGCAAGGGTAAATACTCTGGTGGTAATGGGGTAATTAGAAAGATACGTTTTTTAGAATCGATGACAGCAGGAATATTATCCAGTCACCGCCAAATACCTCCTTTTGGTTTAAATGGAGGAGAACCAGGCAAAGTAGGTAAAAGTTATATTGAGAGACAGGATAATACGATCGAAGAGTTAGATAGTACAGCCACAGCAGAAATGCAGCCAGGAGATATCTTTGTGATTGAAACTCCAGGGGGTGGTGGTTTTGAGTCAGCTACCTAATTTAATCTTGCCAAAAATCTAATAGCGATCGCTGTTTTTGATTCTACGTCTTTTTCTTTTGCTTTTGGGGAGTGTCTGCTGAGAACCGAAATATTTTTCACTACGATAGCGCAGCCAAATCCTTAATTGTTGAGGAATTTGTTGTTTTTGTTCCCTACTCAGAGTATTATATAGTTCCAAAGCTCTGGCTCTTTCTCCACGACAAGCAGGATTATTATGTGCATCCCAATAGCTTCTGGCAACTCGAATTCGCCGACAAACTTCTTTGACTAATTCTTTGTCTTTAAAATCAGAGTCTGTAAAATCAGATTTTTTCTTGGCAGGCATTTATCAGAATTTATTATATTTCAGTTTATTTATTATATTTTTAACACCATTTAATTATTTGCTCAATTAAGGGTAAATAGAATTTTTTATAGGCGATCGCCTTAGCGTTCTATTCGCATTTTCTACTCAATGGGCTTTTAATTAGGTCATGATTTGTAGCTAAAAAATCTATAAATCAGTGTATTTTTAGTTTATTTTTTACAAAAAAACCACCCACAATCAAGCCAATAGTAAAGCCAAACAGATGACTATAAAAACTAACTTGAGGAATTAAATTATCTAAAGCAAACTGAAGCAAAATTATGGCAATCACTTGCAGCAAGCGTCTGGTATTCATAGCATTTCTTTGTTTTAACCAAAGCTTTAAGCAGATAGCCAAAATAGTACCAATTAAGCCCATAATTGCGGCAGAAGCACCGACTAAAAAAATATTTAAATTCTCCAGCTTTAAATGAATCAGAGAAAACAATAACATCGAGCCAATGCCACTGGCAAAATAAATAATTAAATAAGATTTAGCCCCTAAACTTAATTCGACCAAACGACCTAAAACATAAAGCGACAGCATATTGGTAGTTAAATGCAGCCAACCATAATGGAGAAAATTAGCATTGATTAATCTCCACCATTCTCCTAAATACACCTGTTCGGGAATTAATGCCCCTAAGCGTTCTAAAACTAGAAAATTAGTGCTACCGCCCAACTTTATTTCGATCCCATAAGAAAAGAGGTTAATCGCGATCAGCGTATAGGTAGTATAAGCAATTCTATTGTTGCTATGTTTCATTAAAATTAATAATAAACAAGTAACTGCCCTAGTTCACTAGTCTAGAGTCTCGATCTAGGTGTACCTCATTTACACGAGAATTGCTATGACTATGACTACCTAAATGGTAAATTGGTATCTGTTGTAAGCAATTAACTCCTAGATTTCAGCAGTTACCATGACAAAACAGTACGGCATTACTTTACTTCCTGGCGATGGCATTGGTCCGGAAATCATGGCAGTGACAGTTCAAGTCCTCAAAGAAGTAGGTAAACAACATGGGCTTGAATTTAGCTTTGAAGAAGCTTTAATTGGTGGTGCGGCGATCGAGCAAACAGGACAACCCTTGCCCGATGCTACCCTAGATGCCTGTCGGCGGAGTGATGCTGTATTACTGGCGGCGATCGGTGGTTATCAATGGGATAATTTACCCCGCCATCAACGCCCTGAAACTGGATTATTGGGTTTAAGAGCAGGATTGGGTTTATTTGCTAATTTACGACCAGCGACGATTTTACCGCAATTAATTGATGCTTCTTCCCTGAAACGAGAAATAGTAGCAGGGGTGGATATTATGGTGGTGAGAGAATTGACTGGCGGCATCTATTTCGGACAGCCAAGGGGCATTTTTGAGACGGAAACAGGAGAAAAACGCGGTGTCAACACCATGGCTTATCAAACCAGTGAAATAGATCGCATTGCTAAGGTGGGCTTTGAGACAGCCCAGAAACGGCAAGGTAGATTGTGTTCTGTTGATAAAGCTAATGTTTTGGATGTTTCCCAATTATGGCGCGATCGCCTTACAGCCATGGCAGAGCAATATCCCGATGTCGAATTGAGTCATTTATATGTAGATAATGCGGCAATGCAGTTGGTTCGCGCTCCCAAACAATTTGATACCATTGTCACGGGTAATTTATTTGGTGATATTCTTTCTGATGCAGCAGCAATGCTCACGGGGAGTATTGGGATGTTACCCTCTGCTAGTTTAGGTGCAGATGGTCCTGGTGTCTTTGAACCTGTCCATGGTTCAGCACCAGATATCGCTGGACAAGACAAAGCTAATCCTTTAGCACAAGTTCTCAGTGCGGCAATGATGCTCCGTTATGGCTTAGATGAACCCGATGCCGCCAGCCAAATTGAAGCGGCAGTTGTTCAAGCTTTAGATGCAGGATATCGCACTGGTGATATCATGTCCCCAGGAATGCAGGTTGTAGGCTGTAAAGCAATAGGAGAAATTTTATTAAAAATCCTCGCATCGACAACTATTTAATAATTAATGATAGATTTTTGCTGTTTAACACTTAATACGGCAATTTTCTACTATTTGACAATAAAAATTTACATTTAATTGCTTTTTTCACTATGAAATTTAGGTTAAATTGAGGAGAGTATTTTTTGGGGAACTCTCAGTGGCTTACGCACCAGCAAGCAACCAACCTTCTATTCGCACTAGACCAACATCTAATGTGTTTTTCGCTCCCGAGTTAATTAATGCAGCGAGAAAAATATACCGTACCTATTGCAATCTAAATACTCAAAACAGGAGAAAACCCGTAGGCGTGGCGATTAACCGCGAAAGCCATAAAGGACAGTTGATCTTTAAAGGCAATCCCATTCTCTTGCCAGGAGAATGTTTTATCGATATCAATCTGATTGAAGCAGAAGTCTATTAATACTAGGTGTAGAGCCTACTTTAGTTAAATTCGATCATAATGTAATTAAATCCGAAGTATAGGGTACTAACAGTTTGAAATAGAGCGATCGCCTGTTAATCTATAAATTAATTTATAACAAAAAAAATAGCCCCCGAATCTAAATTATGGGGACTAAGACAATAATTGAGAAAACTTAGAATAGTTTCTAAGAAATAGTTTCTAAGAATCTTTACCAACAACTTGAGTTTTAAGAGATTCAAACTCTTGTGCTAGCTCTTTACGAGAAGATTTGGTCAGTAAATAGCGATAAACAAACCAACCTGTGTAGCCCAATCCAACTAGCTCAAACAGGGGCGCTAACAGAGGAATATCGTTAATCGCTGCTAAGATAGCCAGAGTTAGCTTAACTGCTACTATCGCTAGGAAGAAATAGAGTAAGTTAAGCAAAAACTGCTGATTTTTTTCGAGAAACTTCGAGATATCCTTATACATGTTGGCGACAAAGTTAGTACCAACATCAACCCATTCTTGCAGTTGACCATCTGCTGGCGAAGATTTGGTAGGAGTCATCTTCCCTGGAGATTCACTACTCAAACCAGCAGGTGTTTGTGTTTCTGTTACTTGGGGAGTTTGAGATTCCATGTTTTATCCGCTCCTGTGATTTAAATCGTTATCAATCAGATATTAGTCTGGTTTGCTATGTGACTAAAACTTTTGCTCATATTATCAAATACTTACTAAGGTTGAGCTAATTACTAAAGTAACTATTGATAGTCTCCAACATACCTAACACAATATAATCCGATCGCTGGCATTTCTTCCATCCCTCGATATAGCCTGGAGGTCAATTGAGAACAGGTTTTTAAGAAGATTGAACTAAAAATAATGGCTTCATACTATATTAATCTTCATTTCCCAACCCATCAAGAAAGAGCTACTGTTTCTCTGGTGGTTGACTCCTGGTTACTCGATTGAGGTTGACGACAGTTAATCTCACAGGAATTGTTAGGGCTTTCAATTAATTTAACTTTATCTAACTCCACCCCTAATTCAGCTACGGGCAAGCGCAACAGTTGAGCAATACGCACGGCAATATTTTCAGCAGTAGGGACAACTTCTGTAAAATAAGCAATGTCTTTATTTAAAAAGGTGTGATCGAAAGGTTCAACCACATATTCATCAATAACCTTCTGTAGGGCAACCAAATCGACTATCATTCCCGTGCGAGAATCGATTTTACCAGCCACGGTGACTTCTAAATGATAATTATGCCCATGACCATGGGGACGAGCGCATTTACCGTAAATTTCTTGGTTTTCCTCAAAGCTGAGGCTATCTAATGCTAAACGATGTGCGGCACTAAAATGAGTTTTGACTGTTAAAGTTGCTTCCATATTTTTTCCTTGATAATCTGCCCAGAGTTCGGGATGCTCGAATAATTGAATATTGACTAACGGTAAATGAGGTGTCAGCCTGTGCCAAATTATTCTGGCAATGTTTTCTGTGGTTGGTAAAGTTTGTTTAAATTCCGACCAAGTATCGTTGAGATAAGCATAATTAAGCTGGCTGGTGACTTCTTGTTTGATTACTTGCTTAACATGAGACAAGTTTTGAACCATACCGTATTCATCTAGTTCACCAGCTAGAGATACGTATAAAACATAGTTGTGTCCGTGTCCTGGGAAACGACTACTAGCACCAAAACGACGTTGGTTTTCTGCTGCGTCTAATTCTGGCAACCAGTAGCGATGACTCGCGGAAAACTGAGCGCGACGATGAATAGTGCAATCCATAAATATTGAGCTAATACTACAATTAATGTAAAGTTAAGTAAATTCCTCTCTGTTCAGGATAACTAATTTCGCGCCAAATTTTAAACAAAACTTTAGAAAGCTAGATGACTGCCTGAACTTTATCTTGAGCTTGATAGCAAAGCTTACTAGTGCAGCGCGGTGGAAATAACCCACCAGTGACAAAATCTTCAAAGCCTTACCAATCAATACTTCTGTACAGACGTAGCATGCTACGTCTCTACTCTGACTTCTGACTACATGCGGCGACGGTCATCACAAGCTTTTGAGGAAACCTCAAAAGACGTGACCTCAACCGAATCGCCTTTGTGACTTCCGCGCAGCGGTACTAGCAATTCTCAATATTTCTAGTCTCGTATGTAAATAATGAACAAGGGACAATTATGAGACTTGATTTTTAAGGCGACGACAATTAATTACGCCGAACACCAGCCAGAAAATTAACAAGCCAGTAGTTAACAATAAAACTGAGAGAGAACCAAATTGAACCAGCAGCACAGGTGCAGCCGCAGTAAATAAACCGCCACCAACAATGGGTGCAAAGAAGAGTTGTTTATAGGCAAAACTTTCAAAGGCTGCGGTTTTATTATCTGGATCTACCATGCGAATTAAGAGAATACCCGTAGCCGTAACTCCCATAGATTGCCCCATATCTCCTAATCCTTTAGCAAACCAGTTAACGGGAATAATGCGCGGGGCAATATAGACAAAAGCGACAATATTCCAAATGATGCCAGCTACAGCAAGACTGAGAAATACACCAATATTTGCCCCTAAAACAGTCAGATCTAGGGCGGCTAAAGCCGAGGCAATGAGAAAATCGATCGCGATACCAGCAATGTTTTCTTGTAGTTGACGATTGATTAAATAGTTAAGATTGAAACGATTAATGACAACTTGAATAAGGATGCCGCCGATTAATGCCATGGGAAACAGGGGAACAGCCTCGATTAATTCTAAACCGCTTTTACCCCAAGTAAGAGACTCTAGCCACAAGAGAAGTTTTAAAATTAACCAGCCAATGGCGATCGCCAGAGCAATAAAGGCAAAATTAATCGTCAAGGAGTCGATAGAGATATTAGCTAATTTAGCCTCTTGCTGTTCTAGGTGAGCTGATTTTGCTGGTTTTAATTCGGCATCGACAGTGACATCATGGTCAACATAACCCTTTTTTTGCCCCCACTGAATTAAAATTGTGCCAGCGACAATGCCTGTAATAATACCCACGGTAGCTAAACCTAAAGCTAAGTTACCCCCTTCAGGAAACCCCAGTTTATCTAGTGTTCCTGCCATGCCTGCTGCCGTACCATGCCCCCCTTCAAAAGCAATCTCAATTAATGTACCTGCTAGGGGATTGATATCAAAGATGGGGATCAGAATAAAGCTGACTAAAGCGATGGCGATCGCATATTGTCCCCAAGCCAAACTTTGTCCAAAGGCGACTTGGGGAGCGGTTTTTTGCCAAATATCGTGAGGATTGGGTATGTGTTCCCCTAAAAACAAGGCGGCAAAGACAATATTAATTAAAACACCAGGAGTTTGTAACCAAACATGGTGCATCTCTGGGGTAAATAAACCATAATCGCCCCAGTTTAAACCCCAGGTAGGGGGAATTTTACCTAATCCTGCTGCACCTAATAATAAGGCGATCGCTCCTGCCACAATGGATTCGGGTATGTATAGTTGTTGTAATAATGTGATTTTTTGTTTAATAAATACCGATATTAATAACAAAATCGCTAACACAATGAAAGCGAAAAAAACATCTACTAGATCGAACATTAGCTATAAGTCTACAATTTGTCATAATTTAATTAAATTGTAAAAAATAAAACTATCGCTTTTTCGACAAAAAAGGCAACTAAAAGAAAAATTAATCCATAACGCATCAAAGAATTTTCTTTTTCTAGTTTTTTTAGCTGAAATTTGTAACTACTTTCCAGGACATTAATTTTGTGAACTAATTGAAAAAATCGCTGTTCCCAAGACTCGATATTAGACTGAGAATCTCTTTGATTCTTATGAATAATATCCAACCCATCGTTTACTTGTTCTGATACTTGATTTTGAAAAATGTACAGTCCTTGCCTAAATTCAGATTTTAGGCTGTCTAATTGTATGTTTAATTCTTCTAAAAGTTCATGGTAAATTTCTTTTTTTTGCAGGATGATTTCTTGCTTTAATTCCGAAACCGAACGTTCAGCATCCAGTTTTAGTTGTAATAATAGGTTAGATGTCTCTGTTTCATTATTAATTAAATTAGAAATTAGCTGCTCAAATAACCCAGCTCCTAATTGAAAATAACCCCGCTTTACATATTCAATAGTATCTACTATTTCTTGGGTAGAACTATTTTTTAATAAATATCCCCTTGCTCCACAGCTAACAGCTTTATTAATACTTGCTCGATCTTCATAACCGCTAAGAATAATAACTTTGGTTTTGGGAAATCGATGGCAAATTTGTTTAGTTAATTCAAAGCCGTTCATTTCAGGCATATCTAAATCTACAATAGCGATATCAATATCAACTTCAGATCTATCCATTAACTCTAAGGCTTGAACTCCATTATTTGCTTCTCCAAGTATGGTAAAATTTGCTTCGGTTTGTAAAATAGCTTTTAATGCTTGTCGAGTAAAGTTCTGATCGTCTACCAGGATAAGATGAATCATAAGCAAATATTCTGGCTAGATAAGATAAGTAAAAAGATTAATTATTCTCAGATAAGTTTTGTCCAATTCTTGGCTCAGTTCCTGCTAACATACGCTGAATATTGGTTTGGTGGCGTAAAATTACATACAATCCTGCCAAAGCGGCAAACAGCAAGTAAGGTATGGGCTGCTGTAACCAGAACATCAAGATATTAACGGCGATCGCTCCAGTAATTGAACTTAAAGAAACAATCCGCGAAATAGCCAGGACAACAGCAAAAGTTAATAAAGTCCCCATGGCTACCAAAGGATTCATTACCAGTAATACGCCTAAAGTCGTAGCTACAGACTTGCCTCCTGTAAAGTTGAGCCAAATAGATTTACTATGCCCAACGATCACAGCTAAAGCCGCCAAGGTAGTTAACCAAGAATGCCAAGCAGCAGGCAAAATTGAGTTGCTGGGCAAAGAATAAATTAAATCCACCAAGATTAGGGCGATCGCGCCTTTAAGTACATCTGTCAGTAATACAGCCAAGGCAGGAATTTTGCCCATGGTTCGCAGTACATTAGTAGCACCAGTAGAGCCAGAACCATGTTCTCTAATATCAATTCCCTGGAGATATTTACCGACTAAATAACCTGTAGGAAATGAGCCTAATAAATAGGCGACAATCACTAAAAGCGCGCTGACGACCAAATAAGTGACCATAATTTAGATTGACCCCCAAGAAACTAAAGATGTAGATTTTAGTTTATCGGCTTTGGGTCATAAATTACAGTTAAATTACTAATACAAATAATTAGAAGAGCTTGGTTGATTTGCCGAGGCAAAAGCCAACCACAGAGGAAATTTCAACAGAGACAGATTGACTAATTCATCTGTTTCATCAATGATAATCAGAGGTAGCAATTTATCTTTAACCAAACGCTCGGCTCTTTGAACCAATACCTCTGCTGAATCAAATAACACTACCCCGCGATCGCTGCCAAAATCACTGCGGGAAATACCCAAACAATCTTGCAGACCTCTGCGCCATTCTCCCAATTTTTCTGGTGTATCAATTAACACTAACACTCTACAGCGATCGCCGTAAAGATTATGGACGATGGAAATGATCGCTGAGGCAATCAAAATATTCTGTAAGCGACTAGCTAAACTATCAATTGCCCCTCTTCCCCCCTGAGTAAAAAACCATTCCTGTACTTTTTCAGCATGAATTGGTTCAAAAGTGCGACGTAATTGCCAAGGACTGCCATAATAATCGGGACGATGGCGATATCGATCGATTAGTTGGCGAATTTTTCTTGTTTGTTCAACGAATGCTTGTTCGCTAAACTGGGGTTGAGCAGAGGGTGCATTTTTTCTGCTATCTTTGGCTAGAGTTCTACCTCTACCTCTATCTCTTTCTCTGATTCTGTCTGTATCTCTATCGAGATTTCTCTCTCTGGCTCTTGGTGGTTGTCGAGTTTGCTCTCCAGATAAATCCAGCTTTTCGGCTGCGGAGGCTAAATCTTGTAAACTGCCCACCAGATAGTTTTTAAATCCCTGTACTCTAACCGCTAATTCTTGGGATGCCCCAGCAAAATTAGTCCGCATTTCCTGACGAATGCGCTCTTGGCGACGTTCTAACTTTTCAATTTCAATTTGCAGAACATTCTTACGGTCTTTTAATTCTCTCAAACCTTCTTCGATCATCCTGCCCACATTAGCTTGAGTCTCTTGGGTTTGTTGTAGAATTATTTGCGCTTTTTGCGTCTGTAATTCGGCAATTTCTGCTTTAATTTTGGCTTTTTGACTTTCTAAGGCACTGATGTCTTCTGTTTTTTGTTCGATGTTATCAACAACATTTACAGTTTCGGGTTCATCTAACCAGCGATCGGCAAATAGTTCTGGTTCTGGTGATGATTCTAAATCAGAAGCAGTAGTTTCTGAAGTTTTTAATTCCAAAGATTCAGTTGCTTCTAAAGCTTTATCTAACCAAGATTCTGGTTCTGATTCTTGGTCAATAGTTTCAGCAATCGATTCTGATACTGCCTCTGAGTCAATTTTAATAGGAATATTGGTGCTGTTGGCTGATGTAGCTTCAGCTGTTGCTTCTACATCCTTAACCTCTGGGGTATTGTCCTCAGACTGGAGTGATTGGTGACGATCTGATTCGGGAATTGGGGGGACTTCAGAATTCATTGAAGGTAAAAACTAAATTAATAATGAGCGTATTTGTAGGAAGATGATATTAATTATTCTGTTAAAAGAGAATGCTGTTGCAGACAATCAGATAACATCTGGGGGCTAAAAATAATCGGCAAAAAATGAATGCTGTTTACTTCACGGAAGTAAAAGAGGATTGGCACTGGTTGCCAAAAAATTCGTGCTGTTAACCATTCACTATAAGGAAAACTGCGAATTTTAGTTTGAGAACGATAAAGTTCGAGGGCTGTGGCGGTAAACTGGAGTCTAATGGTTGCAGTTTGCACCAGCAAAAATAATCCCAAGGTCGCGATCGCCCCTGCTAGCCATACCTGAATAAATGATAAAGGAATAGCAGCAATAATTAAAAACCCAGGAATTTTATAACTTGGTGATAATTCAACGACTTCGGTGGAACTAGGAGTGTTAATTTCAGTTGTCATGCCAACACCTTATTACTATACTTTCGCTGTTTTTTATTTTAAGACTATTAACAATTTAATAATTTGAATCGGGATGGATTGACTGCTCCCCCAGAATCAAGCAACGCTTCGCTGGGGGATTCTAAGCGGAGACTTCAAGAATGGCTAAAGCCGATTCTTTCCGTATTTGTTTTCCAATTAGCTGACCAGAGTTTAATTCTCTGGGGACAAGTCAAAATGCCCCTAGACACTCGTTCAAGGCTTATGTTCCTAAAACTGCTTGAGCTTGTGCTTACTTCTATTATCTTGCGTATTATGTTTCCTGCCGACTGAGCATCAGCATTAACATACCAGTTATTTGCGGTTCTATATAGACCGCGCTTAGTTCTTCTTCCAGAAGGCTTCCAATCATCGGGTTTTTCACCATGAGTAGGCAGATAGTCGCCGTCTAAGAAACTAGCTTTACTGGTGTACGATTCTTCAGTTTCGATGAACTGAATGCTATATTGCTCGCATAGTTGAGCAATTCTGTCTTTGAGTCGTGCTGTAGGGATAGGGACAAACTCAGAATTATTTTTCTGGCCAATATTGATAGAATCCTTGTTGAGTTTATTCCAGCCAAATATGACAGTTCCAATGTCCTGATCTAGGCAATGATTAATTACAATTCTTGCTGCTTTATTAATTACATCTCGCATTTGTCTATTGCGCTTTTCGGTTATGGTTGCTAATTTATTATTCCAAAAACCTTGAGGTTTATTTTCTTTGATATTGGCTAGTTTTTTGTTATACCAACGATTCATTGACTTGATGTGCTTGCCATCAACAATAAAGCTAGTACTAACATTAGATACACAGGTCAGCCAATTAACCAAGCCAGGGTCAATCCCTAAGACATTATCTTGGTTTAATTTGGTTAATAAGGTTTCTTTTTTATAAACAAATTCAAAATAGAAACATCTGTTTCTAGGCAGTATTCTTAGTTCTTTAATGTCAGCAAAATTAAGATTACTTGGCATTGGTATATAAAAACAATCTATACCGAACCAACGCTTACAAGTATTGCCCAGTGGAACTCTTATTCCTTTCCCTTTTAACTTTAAAGCTTGTTTAGGATAACTAACTACGGCTAAACCACCTTTTTTTCTATAATTAGGTATTCTTGGTCTATCAGTTATTTTTCTGTCTTTATATGCCTTGACTAAGCCATAATAGGACTTGAATGACTCTGCTACAGTTCTTAATATTTGTTGAGCAGCTTGAGAATGCAAAACTTTGTAGTGATTATTAGCTTTGTATTCTTTTTCTAAGTCGTACTTGCCGATAGCTTTTTGGGCTTTAAAGTATAGTTGCCTTGCATAGTATATCCCCATATTTGTGAGTTTGTGTGACTCTTCACACAGAAACTTTAGTATATTAACTAGGTCTTTATTTTGACTAACTAAAACTTGCTGACAACCGTACATTTAAACACCTTTAAATTAAAAGGATTATACCATATTTCGGGACAGTTAAAACTGTCTATGCTGAACGCTTCGTTCCCTCTCATCCCCTGCTTGAAAGACAGGGGCTTTCTCGCTCACAATAGGTAATCTTATTTGGTTTAGATTAAGTCTCGTCCTGGTCCTTGAAACATTAACCACGATAAAAAGAAATTGGAGATAAAAATAGCAATCAAAGCTGTAACTACAGCAGTGGTAGTGGATTCGCCGACTCCTTTAGCACCTCCTGTGGTAGTCAAACCCCAATTACAACCAATTATGGCTACTAATGCCCCAAAAATAAAAGATTTGACAACTGCACTAAATAAATCCCATAGTTGTAGAAAGTTACGAATTGAATCGATAAAAGTTATTTGAGAAATATCGTAGAGGGTAGCGGCAATAAACAACCCTCCTAGCATTCCTGTAATTAAGGAGAGAATAGTTAAGACTGGTAACATTAAAGAGCAGGCAATTACCCTGGGTATGACCAAATAATCAATCGGATCGGTTCGCAGTACATAGAGAGCATCAATTTGCTCGGTAACACGCATCGTGCCAATTTCAGCAGCAAATGCCGAGCCTACCCTACCTGCAATTACTACAGCAGTTAAGACTGGTGCTAGTTCTCTAGTTAAAGCTAAAGCCAATACTCCGCCCACTGCTTGTCCTGCACCAAAATTGAGAAATTCTCGGGCTACCTGAATTGTAAATACCATGCCCACAAAAGCAGCCGTAATCAAAGCGATCGACAAAGAATCAGGTCCGACTACTGCCATTTGTTCCCAGGTATTACGACGATTGATTTTGGCTTTAAGTAAATGTACTACTACTTGCCCTGTTAAAAACAGAGCCGCAGTTAAACGTTCTAGCCAGAGTTGAATCCCACTATTGAAATTTGTACTACTAGTCATTAATGATTAGCTGAGTTTTGCTCTATCATACCGAAATCTAATCATTTAAATATTTTTACTATTCTTTACTTTTATCAATACGGAAACGTTCTACAGAAGACAATAAGCCGCGAGCAATACCCACTAGACTTTGTAATGCGCCAGCAACCCTTTGAGATTCTTGAGAGGTGGCTTGTGCTGTCAATTCTACCGATTGCATTACCTGTGCCACAGCCCGCGAATTTTCTCTTTGTTCTACAGTGTCAGCTGTAATTGAACGCACTAGAGTATCAATACGATTCGATACCTGAATAATATCTTCTAGGGCTGTTTTCGCTTGTTCTGCTCTATCGGTTACGTCAATTACCTCCTGAATACCTTCTTCCATAGCTGTCATTACCGACCCAGTTTCACTCTGAATTTGTAGTACGATCTGCTCGATTTCTTTCAAAGATTTACCAGATCTATCTGCTAACTGTCTGACCTCATCGGCAACCACTGCAAAACCCCGACCTGCTTCACCAGCTTTTGCCGCTTGAATCGACGCATTAAGTGCCAATTGGTTAGTACGCTCGGCAATCTGGGAAATTAACAAGACAATTTTCGAGATTTCCTGGGATGCTTCAGCCAATCGTTTTACTTTACGCGCTGTTTCTGATACCGTTTCTCTAATTTGGAAAATACCAGCTACAGTACGTTCTACCGCTTTACCTCCCTTAAGTGCAGTTACGGATGATGAACGTGCTACTTCTTCGGCTTCGCGGGCATTTTCTGCTACCCTTTCAATGGATTCGGTCATCATTTGTACCGAATTGAGAGTTACAGCCAACTCTTCTGCCATCCGTAAAGCTTCACTAGACTGATTACGGGCAAACAGTTCACTATCGGTAGAACCTTTGTTTACCTGCTCCGCAGCTTCTTTTACCTGACGGACAATTTCTCGTAGACTTTGAATAGTCAAGTTAAAAGCATCAGCAACCGCTCCCAATACGTCAGCAGTTACCGTTGCTTGCACGGTCAAATCCCCTCTAGCTGCACCTTCTACATCATCTAGTAAGCGAATCACCTGACGCTGCAAATCTTCTTTTGCTTGTTCGGTTTCTTCTGCTCTTCTTTGTGCTTCTTGGGTAGTAGTTAAAATGACCCTGGTCATCCGATTAAAACCAGTAGCCAACTGACCAAACTCATCCTCAGCATACACAGTAGCTTTGGCATTTAAATTACCCTGATAAACATCATCAAATTGAGTTTGTAAATCTCGGCTAGCTTTTTCAACTTGTTTGGCAGTCATCTTCCCAAACACTGTTGCTGTACCAAAACTAGTAATTCCTGCTACTAAAGCTAACAAACCACTAGCTTTAGCTCCATCGAGAAAATTGTTTCTTTCGGCATCTTGATTAACCAAAACACCAGTACCAATTAATCCAATTCCCAAAACAGCAAATGCAGAAACTAAACCAGTAGCAGTAGCAGTGATCAACTGCTTTTTTTGCATCGGCGCATTAATAAAACCAGCAAATGCTCCTTGTTTAACTTCTGGTTCTACTTCTACCTCGAAGTTGGGATTTGTCGTCGAGCTAATTTCTTCTTGTACGCTAATGGAGGCTGAATCTTGAGGGCTAAACTCTGGTACAACAGACTCAGAAGCACGATTGCTAGCATCTTTAGGCTCTTCGGCAACATTAAATAGACCAGTATCTGGCAGTCCTTGTTCTAGTTCTTCTAAATCGAAGAAACTACTATCAATTGCATCAAACTCTAGTTCATCCTGATAATCTAAACCATCTTGTTCAACAGTATCTATCATGCTGTAGTCTTCAGGTATATCCATAGAGAAGGGATCGGTTAAAACCGTATCCACGTCTAATTCGGAATTTTCATCTATTGACTCTCCATAGTCGTTATGTTCATGCTCAAATTGATCGGCATATTCGCTAGTATCAATTTCCAAATCATCTCTAGAATATTCAGAAAAAGAAGTCAAAGAAGTCTCTTCATCATCATCATCTTCTTCGATCGCAAAGGCAGAATTTTTGTGAGGGTATTGTCCGAAAGCTGCCAAGGAAATATCCTCTAATTCTTCCTCATTGTCTCGATCTGAGTCTTCAAATTCTACGGCATCAATTTGAGTAAAAGGATCTTCGTCAAAACTATCATCCTCCATTTGAGCCAAATCTTCTGAGGCTTGTTCATTGTCTATGGCAAAAGGATTCTCGAAGTTTGCTTCTTCTTCAGAGTCAAAACTGTTACTCAACTCAGAGTCAACTGGAACATCCTCTAGCTCGAAATCATAGTTTTCAAGTTCAGATTCATCAAATGTGTCATTTGATTGATTAAGATCAAAACCACCAGAATCTTCAGTGTCAGTAACGTTTTCATCTTCAGCTAGTTCGACAGCTTGGGATAATTGCTCCTGCAACTGTCTTGCCTGTTCAATACCATTACGGGCAAAATCTAACACCTCTTGTTCATCACTAAGACCTAAAACGGTTTCATACTGTTGCTGTGCTAAATCGTAATTTTGAAACCCATAACAATAAATATGACCTCGTAGCAACAAGACATGGGGATCGTTCGGGAATTCTTCGGCTAAATGATCGATAGTTGCTGCTGCTTGAGCAAAATCTCCCTGTGAATAAGCTTTTTCTGCTTGTTCGTATTCTTGTGAATAGTTAGTTCCTGATGCCATGTGCTTTTTGTCAAGTTAATCTAAATTTTTTACTGGTGCTGAGTAATTGCTTTGAGATTTGACCATCAATGGCTGCTAATTTTCTTGAGAGCTACAACACAGTTGTTTTATGATTTTGTTTATATTCTTAATTGGTATAAGTTTTAACATATGATGTTTAAATTGCCCTGCTCTCTTAGGTAGTCCATCTTTCTGATTGCAGTATTTTTGATGGTTCTAATAGATGGACAATTTTGCCACTCTCTTCATTGGCTTGCCATTGTCCTTGCAGAAAAGGAGCTATACTTTTTGGTGGCTCACGATAGATTTTTAATTCTTCTACCTTCAGCCAATCCATATCGCCAATACTTTCGATTGCCAATCCCAAAACTTGTTCTTGGTGTTCGATGGCAATTATAGGAATCGTCGGTCGATCTGTTTTAAGTACGCCTTCGTCTCCTAGAAATTGACCCAAATCGGCTACCCAAATAATTTTTCCGCGTAAATTTATTGTTCCCAATAACAGTGGAGAAGCATTAGGTATAGGCGCAATTTGCTCGGGAGACTGGTGCATCACCTCGGCAATACCAGTTGCAGGAAAGGCAAATTCTGACCCAGATGCCAAAAAGAAACGAAGATGAAGCTCTCCGTCAGGATTTTCTAAGGGCTTAACTTCTAAGGAAAGGTCTAGACCATTTCCGGTATATAATTCCGGATTACTAACCATAAGACTCTTTTTATATATTGTTGTTTGGGGGAGCATGTCTGTTTACTTCAAATCAGCCAAACGGCTTAAATTTCATATTTTGACTATTATTTAAGCTCTTAAAAGTTGCTTAACAGTCCCAATTAGTTCCACTGGTTGAAAGGGTTTGGCAATATAAGCATCTGCTCCCTGCTTCATCCCCCAATAGCGGTCAAATTCTTCTCCTTTAGAAGAACACATTACTACGGGAACATTTTGGGTTTTCGGATCTGATTTGAGGCGGCGACAAAGTTCATAACCATTCATCCGTGGCATAACTATATCCATGACTACAATGTCAGGATTAAATTTCTCCAGATGTTCTAGTGCTTCTACTCCATCACAGGCAACGGTAACTTTAAGACCACTACCTTTAAGTAAATCCGAAATCATCTGTCTTTGCGCTAAACTATCTTCTACGATTAGAACTTTGCTCATAACACGCTATCTACAAAAAGCCATACTTAATTACTTAAAGTTTACTTTGTAATCAATTAACTCTTTAAAGTCGAGAACCTTGTTTATTGGTCTTTAATCTTTGCTGGTCACTTATTTGTCTCTTGGTATATTGGTTAGACAACTAGTTATTTTTAATGCTGGAAGTTGGACTTTTCTAACGACTGCTGTTGAACCAAAGCTAGAGGTTGATTATAGTTAATGTCAAGATGTTTCTCGACTAAAACCAACAATTCACTTTGACTAACCGGTAGAGATAGATAGTCATCCGCTGAGACTAATCTGGCTCTGAGGCGATCGCAAAAGTTATCCTGCTTGCCAAGCATTACGACTTTTGTTTGTCTGCCTATGGAAGAATTTTTGATTGTATTACATAATCGATCACCACTTAGTTGAGGTAAATTCATTTTGCAAAAAACCAGATTGGGTCTATTGTGCAAAATATCGGTCAGGGCGAGAATAGAATCTGCAAAGATAGTAGATTCATATCCTCTACGCTTCAGAATATACTCTACTTTTTTGGCAATCGCCACGTCATTATCCACAAAAACTATACGCGCCTTCTGTGTGGGTTCAATTGTAGGGGCATTATGTGTTATTAAATCTTCATGATGTTTTAGTCCAATCCAACCTTTTTGAATATAAGGATAAAGTGCTTTGGCTAAATCTATTGTTTGACAATTAATTTGCCTTGCTAAACGCATTAGAGAAATCTTCTTGTCAATCCAGTTGGCTAAAGTTGTCTGGGTCTTAATTGAAGTTGCTTTGGCAATTGCTGTGGGTTCTTTAAAGATTGGATATTGAGCAGGAGATTGAATCTGGGGATATAATTGTTTCCAGGTTTTTAATTCTGAGTAAACAGTGGAAATTAAACTACGAGTTTCCCAATCGGCGATCGCGCTTGGCAAAGCCCAATCGAATTCAAAGCTAAAATCCCCCAAGGGTGAAATTAATAGTTCCAACAAAGTTTCTTTAATTAGCTTATAAATGATTTTTTGAGCTTGCTGGAGTGAGATACTTTTTTGCTGAATTAAATAAATTAAATAGTTATATTCTGGGGTGTTGGTACTATTTTTCGCGAAATTATCTGTTGAAAAACCTAATTTTTCTAGTTGATAATAACTAAGATAGTCTTGAATTCGAGTTAAATCGATATTACTTGTGTTTGTAGCATAAGTGATTCTACCATTGACCAAAAAAATCAACCAGCTTTGAGGTTTTAATCTAGGTATTAAAGCATAATTATCTCTGACTAAATCTAAACGATTAGGAAAATATGCTGTGGTTTCTACGTAGAGAGCTCCTGTTTGCTGCTCTGATTCTAGTAGCCGCAATAGACTACGAAGATTGATTTGGGCTAATTTTCCTCTCATTATGGATTGATTTAGTCTGCTAAGTTAAATTGAAAAAAATTAAATACCAAGATATAAACTTAATAACATTACTAAAAAACCTTGGCAACCAATTCTGATGGTGGTTATCCTGGGTATATAAAAAAGTTGCAATTTCTGAAGTCAATATTTCAGAATCTTGGCTAAAACAAGCTATATAAGTTCAACAGTAAACTAGAAAATTAGGTTTTTCTGAGTTTCCACACAGAAAAAATCAAGAGGAAGGCAAGAGTGCTATATCTGGCAGAAGTACAAAAGCAAAGTAAAGGGTTCATGGGTGGTGTTGAGACAAAGCTTAAACTTTTAGCTTGTCAACGCAACGACCAAAGTTGGAGTATTATTTCTGGCAATGAATTAATCAGTACCGAAGAAGTGAGCGATTTTGGTGATGGAGCGTTAGTTATTGTCCAACTAGGGGTAAATCGTCAAGTCCAAGGCAAGCCAGAATCAGCTTCTAATCGGGTTATTAGTGTTTTACAAGGCTTCTCACGTCTGCTGGAAAAAACTAAAAATCAGGAGCAAGAAATTAGTCAATGGAAAGAGTCTTTGACTATTCAAAGCGAAGAATTAAGCCGACGCGAGCTTGAGATGGAAGCTCGTTTTGAACAGGTCGAGCAAATGGAACAAGAGTTCAAACAGTTTGAACAACAACGTCAAGAAATTGCTGAAGCTAGGGCAGAAGTAGATAAAATTAAAGCTGAATTTGAAGCCAAAAGCCAAGAATTAGAAGGTGCCTGGGCGCAGTTAAAGGGGCAGCAGCAAAATTTAGAAGAGCAAATTAAAGAATCTAGGGTTTTAGATGAAGCTCAAGCTCATAAAATTTTAGAGCATTTGCAAAGTTTGTCTGGGGCAACCACCGTTAACGATCGGGTTATAGATAAGCTAAATTTAGCTTTTGAAGCAGTAGAAGGGCAACAAGAAATCTTAAACTCTAGTTGGCAGGAGTTTGAGCAGCAGGCTCAAAAGATTCAAAATAAACAGCAAGAGCTAAATGAGTGTCAAAAACAGCTAGATAATCATCAAGAGGAATTAGAAACTTTAAGCGCATCTTTGGCAGAAGCAAAAGAACAGCTACAAGACAAACAGCAATTTTTGCAAGTTAAACGGGAATTAATTAATTTTCTGACTTCCCAGGAACAAGCTCATAATAGTATGCAGCAAATGTTTGCTGGTTTGGATCGTGAGTCGTCAGATAATGGCAGCGGACAAAAAGTCGATTTGAAGGCTTTAGAAAATCTTCCTCTACCCAATCTAGAAGAGATCGTCAATAATCTACAAAAAGATTTAGAAAAATTAGCGCGGTTTGTTGGCGATCAAGAAGAAGAATTAGGTTGGCAATGTAAGGCGGTTGAAGAGCTAGAAGCGAAAATTGCTCAAGCTAATGAATTCGATCGCTTGACTCTAGAACAAGAATTAAATGATGAGAAAGAAGCGAAAAAAATGTTAGATCAAACTTTAGTTGGTCAGCGTCGGACTTTAAAAGAAAAGCACTCTTTTTTAATGCAACATTTGCGAGTCCTCAAGCGTCGTCAGGGAGTAATCGATTTAGAAGCTCAAGCTCAAGCCATCGACCTGGAACCAATTAAACATAGTCTCAAACAGCAGCAAGAAGAATTAGCGACGCAAAAACAACAGATTGCCCAAGAAATCGAGCAAGTAGAACAAGGTATTCAGCAATTACAAGAGAAGCGGCAACAGCAAATTCAGCGTCAAGCAGAATTAAAAGCAACCATCGAGCAAAAAACTGATAACTGGCAACAACTAAAAATTGTCTTGGCTAAATTGCAATCTCAAAGTGATTTTTACGAACAACATCTTCAAACTATACAAGATAAGCTAGACAATATTCGTCAAACATTAACAGAAATCAGAGATTCTGCTCCTGGAGATGCTGATGTTAGTTCCAATGCTGCTATTGCTGAAATCGAGCGTATGATTAACGAATTGACTGCTACCGCAGTCTGATTGATTAGGGGAATGTGATGAATTATAAAATTTTCCTCTTTTCTCCGGCAGTGGCAAATAATTTGGGTTTGTTGTGACAAACGATAGTGTCTTAACAGTTTCTTAACTTTTTTCTTCCCCAGTTCTTCCCGATTGCAGTCTATGCTGAAGAGCAATTTGTTTGCTTGATGATACAAATGGTGTGACTGTGAAGTGGTTATGGGGAGAAAGTTGGGTATTCGTTTTAGAAGTAAGGATTGGCAGATTGTGCTGGCGATCGCTTCTGCTTTAATCTTTATTGCTTGTTCTCAAGTTATCGAATCCGAGCCTATAGTCATTACTCAACCAACAACAGCCACAACTGAACTCAATATCTGGTGGGAACAGGGATTTAATCATGATGAAGATGAGGCAATTCTCAACATAGTTAATAATTGGCAAACCCAAACAGGCAACCAAGCAAAATTATCTTTCTATAGCAACAATGATTTAACTGCCAAAGCCCAGAGAGCAATTCAAGCGGGTAAGCCTCCAGATATCTTGATGAGTCCTAGAGCTAGTAGAATTCTCTATCCTCGTTTAGCTTGGCAAGGAAAACTAGAAGATGTTGCCGATATCATTGAACCCATTCAAGCCAATTATCCTGCCAATATTCTAAAAGGGATTACTTATTACAACGCCAGTGAGGATAAACGTAGCTATTACGGAGTGCCTCTTTATCAATCCACAATGTTTGTATTTTACTGGCAGAAGCTGTTAGCAGACATTGGCTTAGATGCTCGGGATATTCCCCAAGACTGGCAGGGTTTTTGGCAGTTTTGGCAGCAAGCACAAACCAAGCTTAAAACAAAGCAAAACCCAGATATATATGGTTTAGGGCTATCTCTTTCGGGCAATAAAAACGCAGACGATACCCATTATTTATTTGAACAGATTTTAGAAGCCTACAATATCAATTTATTTAATTCTCAAGAAAAACTAAATATTAATTCTCAAGTTCGTCAGAGTATTATTGACTGTCTCAACTGGTATGCTCAATTTTATCGTCAGGGCAATATTCCTCCAGATGCTGTGAACTGGTTGAATACTGATAACAATCGCAATTTACTCAACCAAGTAGTTTTAATGACTCCCAATAATACCCTGTCCATTCCTGCTACCGTGCGTCAGGATGCAGATACTTATTACAACCAGCTAGGTATTACTGAATTGCCTAATAAACCCAGTGGCGAGCCAATGCGCTATTTAATTTTTATCCGACAGGCAGTCATTTTTAAAGATTCTGTGCATAAATCTTTAGCTAAAGATTTTTTACGCTATTTCCTTCAACCCCAAGTTACGAGCGATTATCTTAAAGCCTCTGGATGCAGAAATCAGCCAGTACAAAAGTCTATCTGGTCAGATCTTGTCAGGCAAAAAACTGAAGATCCTTACATTACTACTGCTACCAAAATTTTAACCACAGGTAAAACCCGCCTATCACCTACGGTGAAGCATCCTGCTTACAGTCAAGTTTTGGCAGAAAACCTCTGGGGTAAAGCTCTAACCCAAGTAACTGCCAACCATGTCAATCCCGAACGAGCTGCTGATGAAGCGATCGCCAGAATCAAAACGATTTTTGAGCAATGGCAGCAACAAAGTAACAGTTTGTAAACTTAAACTGCATAATTATTCATACTTTTTCCTATTGATATCTAAGAAAAGATTACATAATATTCTCAAGTAAGAGAAGTATCTATCTCAATAGGTTCAATGAAGGTTATGGCAAGTAAAAATCTAGACCGCATAATTGGTTTATTACCTTTTTTTGTACTATTTTTGGCGGCGGTACTTGGTATCAAAAGCGAAATCGATCTTTTTACCTGGCTTAATTCTTCAGATTCTGAGGCTAATCAAGCCCATGTAATTCGGAAATAGTTGGTCTGATTTAATATTTCCTTACAAACTTGGGTCAATTAGATTGACATTGATGATACCAATTAAAACTATTAAAACTATCAGAATATCCAGCATTAGCTATTAATTCTACATTTCCTTGGGGATTAATTTTCCAAGTTTTAGCTTCAATAATATTAGATTTTGGGGGATATTGGGGAATAGATAAACTAGTGGGAGTTGCTTTAATAGGCAATCTTAAATCTTGCCAGACTGTTTGGCTTCTAAGGTTTTTAGTGGGATTTTCTGGTAATCCTCCTCTACCTGTGATGGCAAAATTGCTTCTTTGGAGATTACAACCTGTGGTAATTTTTTGAGTAACATTAATTGGTGTTACTGGTAATTTGTCTAATTCAATAGGGCGATCGCCATTAAGGCGATCGATTGCCACTGTACCATCTAGACCAAATTGAGAACTAGCACTAATTAAACTATCAGGAGAGACAAATAAGCCTTGAGTTCTAATCTCAATATTGCCTCCGTTACCCGTCAAGGCATCAGCAATGATTTGACTATTTTCTAGTAAAACCATATTTTCTGTATTGTTAATGTTAAGATTACCACCTGTAGCTGTACCTGTAGCTTGAACAGTAATAGCACTATTATTTCTGAGTTGAATATTATCGGTGGTGAGATAGATATTTCCTTGGTTGCCTGCATTAACTTGCCCTTCAATAGTGGCAGCATTCTCAAGATTCAACTCTGTAGCTGTAATACTGATACTACCAGCGTCACCGTTAGCTAAACTACTTACAGCAATACGTCCTTGATCGCTCAAATTAAGAGTTGCAGTCTTAATTGTAATCAAACCTGCATCATAATTGCCTATAGAGGTGGCAGATATTTGAGAATATAATGGCAATATTTGTTCAAAGCCATGAACTTCTGCAGGAGGAGATGAGACACCAGAAATAATAATGTTTTGGGCTTGAATATTAATATTTCCAGCATGACCTTGACCAAAAGTACTAGCGACAATACTACCTCCTTGCGAAATATTCAAATTGTCAGTTTCAACAGTCAAATTGCCTCCATTACCACTAGCACCAGGTTCAACACTAGTAGATAAACCACTAGAAAATAGGAAAAGTTTATCTTCAAATATATAATAGGAAGCAAGTTCTGTACCACTAATTTCTACCGATTCAGAGGCACGAATTATTAAATCTCCAGCATTACCACTACCAAAAGTTGCCGTAGCAATTTGCGATACGTCATCTTTAATTTTTAGTTGCTGAACATTAATTTCTATATCACCAGAATTTCCTGTACTAAATGTAGAGGCATCAATACTAGCAGTATCTGTGGCAAATAATTTGTCGGCATTAATGATAATGTTGCCACCT
>JAAUYH010169956.1_pt1 | contig 24649 bp, 16 predicted proteins | sample 7278061 | NCBI WGS metagenome assembly JAAUYH01 (sample SAMN14350203, study PRJNA611818) | marine sediment metagenome | isolation source: surface marine sediment (0.6m) | place: French Polynesia: Moorea | collected 2018-08 | reverse complement strand
GGTCAATAACCATCGATACACAACCGACAAAAGAAGGAAAATTTCACTTCATTAAAGCTATAATTCATCTGTAAAGCGGTTTGTGTTTCTCATTCAAGACCGAGCGAGCCCTATTTTCATAAATTTAATTCTTAGAGAACTACACAGAAGTCAACAATACGGCGGCGGTCGTGATTCGGGAGCGTCAATTTAGCACGATTGGATGTAAATTTATTGCGAAACGTGTACCCGAATGAGTGGCATGATATTCTGTCTTTTTCAAAATTCACAGTTCACGTTGAATTGAGGAGATAGTTTGGAGAAAAAAGTAGCAACCGGGAGTTTTCAGTAATCTTTGTTCTTACTGTGTATTAAATGCCTTACTTTGACTGTCTGAAGTACAGAAACTGGAAATGACTCATACCAATGCATACTGTACTTCATTTGTCACAAGATTTTTTCGTTGAAGAGGCAAAGCTGTTATTGAGTTGTATTCGGTAATCAAAACAGACGAGATCCACGAAATTTTAGGGGTATACACTACATGGAGAGGCTAGTTGAATTTTTATATCTGAATTCATAGACAGATTACGGTGCTATTTCATTTAAAATTGCCCATAGAGCGGTTCGGTACCAATTCAAAAGAAGCTCACAGAGAAAAAATCATTAATGACACGTTCGGCGAAGTCAAAGACGTACAGAAAGACGGCAGCATTCAAACAAACGAAGAAATGAAAGCAAAATGTGTAACAATCGTCGATTATGGTATAGAATGTAGAAGGACACGGATGTTCGGGAAATGAAGATTCTTTAGACAATAGAAATTGAATTTTTGTCGCTTAATTAATCAGTTGGGCTAAATATAAATGATTAGCAATTAGATAAACTAATTTTTACATACTCAATTTCCTCGGACAATACAAACACATCGCTAAATATTTCAACAATTCAAAAGCTACACCTGCCTGACGCGTAGTCGCGAAGGAGTTAACCGGAGTTGGCAATATTTTGCAACAAAACGAACTCTTGTCTCTCTAGTCTAGTGTATATATCGCCTCGGAAAATGGTATTGCGAGCGCTTTAGCGCATAAGCAATAATCTTAGAGATTTCCTCGACACAGTCAGAAGGGCTTAGTACCTCCTTGTGATTAGAAGGGGTGTCCAAACAAAGCTACGACATATTCAGCAGTACCTCATGCCTGATTTAGTGCTAGCAAACACGGATGAAGACGCAAGTATGACTTCGTTGGGATTTCACTTGCCGGCGATTCATTAGTGATCAATTTATCCTCCCTTTTACAGATAGCTGCTACAAATCAAGTGGAAGCAGCTGACTTGTAGGGTAACTGCCGGAAGAATTCAGTGCTGGAAGTTGACAATTCTTTCTCCATCTCGTTTGCGTCAATTACTCTCACTACTTACCGCTCGCGGCTCCGGATCGGACATGCCTCCCCAGCTGCCGTTGCTTTGGGTTGAACTACTCTTCCATGCACCTCGAAGATCTCGAGCCCTTGCGTGCCCGTGTGCGGGGCGCTGCTGAATAAGCTGTGTCTAGTCGCCTAGGCGATGAAGTCACTGTAGTCTGGTCAGTGGTTGAATGCCTTTGCTTTTGCGAATACAACGGGCTTAGGCTACTGCCTCTGTCCTTCGACGTCGGAAAGGTGTAGCAGATTTGAGCTTGTGTCGATAATCAGCTTCCCCTATTTATTTGTCACCGCTGACGGTTAAATACTCGAAAATAGCAAGAATGTATTTCTAAAGATTGGATGTATAACTATATTTGAGAAATGGTGATATTATTTGATCCAGTTAACTCTCTAATTCCGAAATATATCTTGATTTCGACACAAGGGCAGTGTGGCGAAATTTTACGTGAGTTCCTTGCCGGTGTATGGCGGGATGAACACATTTTATGCATTCTTTTGCCTGGTAAACGTGCTCTACATAAGTTTGAAATCTGCCTGAAACCTACCTCTTCCAAAATTCTTCTTATACTTCAGGTTCTTCATTTCTGAAATTTCTTGTTATTTCCTTCTTTGCATTATGTCTACTTCCCTGCCAAGGCGATTACTGCTATTACTAATATGGCGGACTGTGCGCTTGATCCTGCAGAATTTCCTGCAGCTTACAGAGCTTCTAATGCAAGCATATTTGATTGCGGGGCATATGAGGAAAACAAGATTAAACATACTTTTTTCGAAGTACGCTAACACATTTTAAGAGCAATGGTTCCTCCGTTTCTAATATGGGTGTCTTGAAAGTGATCCTTTGACGGTAGCGCAATCTCCGGCTGAAAGTTCTTCTTGTAAACAATTTCGAAGTTTGATCCAGACTCGGTCTCCTCCAACAAACATAAAGGTCGTTGCGTATGCGGTTACTAGAAAACAATAGTCGGCAGATGAAGAATGCGTACTTTAATTCCGCAAAGACGTAAAGAATTAGCAATGTGCCTCATATTTTCGTTATGGTTGGCAGCGCAGTAGACAACGAATTTCATTTTAAGGAAGCTATCCTGCAAGCCAATGATGAGCTGACGGAAGTTTTTGAAAAGCGTCAATTCAGATATATTGGGCGTAACTTATTTAAAGCACTTGTAATCAAATGAATGCAATGAAATTGGCTTTGCGATAGACATTCTAGACCTTCGGATATGCACTAAATAGACGAGGGCAGAAATAGTTTTTGTCTCAGTTCATATGCATGTGTTTTTGTCCACAAATGAAAACAAGTTTTGGATTTGATAGAGCGGGTGAATCCATAAAAGGCAATGATGATTGCATGGAGGATAGTTAATCGCACTCGTGGATACCATGAACTTGTCTAAGACAGAAAATGTATTAATTCGCGATATCTATATGAGTGCAAATTACCATTGCTTGCTGATCACAGGAAAAGGAAATATTCTATATACTATGCACTAATATTCTGTCTAGGACCGTTCTCGGTTGGTTTTGAAATGATTTGGGAGAGAATGATGGAAGTAATCAGAGGTAGATAGTGAAAATAGAGAAAGTAGTATAGATAGAGTTTGTTTTTGCTTGCGAGCCAGACATAGTGTGAGGACCTTTACATAGAATAATACATACAACACACAGAAATAGAAAATTAGCCACAATTGGGATACCTCTAATGCGTTATTCGATCTTGTAATCACTGCATCTACGCTCCTACTCTTTGAAATGAGGCATGATCATGATAATATGCGAATTATTCTCAATTATGACACAAGAACATATCAACTTCTTCCACTGTCACAGTTTGTAAAACTGCATGCTCATATTTGCGCTCGTACGAGGAAGTGATGTCACGCGATCAGTTTCTATTTATTACAGAGGCACAAGCGATCATAGCCAAGCGGTACACGGGAGGAATCGTTCGTGTACATAGATGCATTCTGGCTTTTTATAACCATTTTTCAAGAAAAATATCAGTTTCCAGTCATTAGCAAGTGATATGAGGCAAGACTGCAGGATTGGCGGACGACAAATGAAATCGACTTTTCCGATGTCATTTACTGCATGCGTGTCACCAACGGCTCGCAGATCAATCATCAAACGTCTTCCTTGAGTCTTGGAGCACTGCTTTTCGAAATCGAAGAGGCTCTTCTAATCTGTGAATATAGAAAAAGGTACACGATGGTCCAACAGCTTTTCGAGGTCTGTATTTCCGCAATAAGCAAAGCCGAAAGCTTCATACAAGGCGTACGGTTTTGCACCGAGTGCGGATCTTGCGAATCTGCGACTCTTGTATCTTGCAGAATGCAGGATGCATGCAGTAACGTGTTCATCAGACAGAAATACGATATAGCAGAGCTGTGACGAGTGACCAAAGTTGGGGATACTAATGAATTAGTCTAGCCTTGAACATGTAGAATATCGGAATCACATTTGCACACACGAAAGGAAAGGTGGACTGCGTTCTCCAGGTATCGCACGGTGGTATTGTGTTGCTTCACATGCGATATGATAAATGACTTTTGAAGACTAGAGCTAGTTTTCTGGCAGTCAAATATACAGCAGAACGATTTTGAAGGAGCCAAAACAATTGAGCACGGTATTGCCGTAACAGAACGAAATTTGCATCGGGCGGTAACTGATGAAGGCGATCAATGTATGTTCGTCGGTGAATGTTGAAGTCTCTATCAGATCAATCTTTTTCGAGTTTCTTCACTCACTTGCGAGAATGAAGAGTCTCCACATGCCAACGTGTAGTCGGCATAGGAAGCTAATTGCACGGTCACCTGAACTCTCACCTTCTAGAAAACGAATTTACATCATATGTAGCAGTCTGCATGCTGAGGTTCTTCATCAAGTGTTTGGCGAAGGTTGAATGCCAGTAGTTCGTACTATGTGCTAGCCCGTAAAATAGTCGGAGCAACTTAAGTATCCATCTAACAAAAGGCTGGAGGTGCTTGTTGGGCCTAAGATAAACTTCTGCGGTAGCTTACTTGCTGATTGGAGATACGCTAAAATTGTTTTGGTCCAGACGTCGAATTACATAATAGCAGCAAGTCCGACCAATATTCATACAGAACTTAGGTGTACTAAGGTTGAATCGTGAACCAGGTTTTGTTTTTCCGCATCACAATGGCTACGAGCAAAGAATTGTGGCTTGAAGATTGGCGTGCATGTTTCCAAGTCTCTGAAAGGAATTGCGAATGAGCCTGAGATAATAATCTATCCAGAAGGTACATCCTATTCGAAAACAAGTTGCTGTGTGATACTTCGTACCAAATTTCTTTTTCTCGCTTTCGTGCTCCATTAGGTGGCTCAGTTCGCATTCGAGGATCATTTCGATGCAGAACTTCATTAATGAGGAAGCTTGAGATCTCTTTGCTGTTGACAGTGAAAATTTTGCTTGGACGATTGGAATATAACTTAGCCCGCAATGAATGCAGGGTGGTCACAACATACACCCCAGATACGATGCAGTCATATGTTGTGACTGGCAGTGCTATCATGAATACGTGAGTTGCATGACTGAGATCGGCGGAATAGAGAACAATACATCGTTTCCCAGTTTAATGAATGATCGAACTGAGTCAACTGCTTCCGCGTGATTTGTCCATCGAACCGACATGAAAGCATTCCTTTGATCAACACACATGTTCCTGGAAATACAATTAACAAAGATGCCCACAAGATTACAAGTGCATCCCATACAGCTCCCAAAGTTTGATATGACCGAAAGTCACTGAATTTAAATCCGTCTCGGTGATGAAAAAGTGTAGAACTGCATTTTTTCAATCCACATTAGATCGAGTGCCAATACACGGTTTAAAACAATACCCGGCATAGGATACGAGACTAGAAAGCTTTTTGGAAGACCGCTGAACGTTTCACATTCCTCACAAGCTTTGGTTGTTTTTTCCAGCAGTCGTCTAGTGGCTTCGTCAACTTTGTTTGTTTGTGCACGCTTCATGATCTTGTACAATTTATCGGGCATAGGATGCTTAAAGTGACGATGCAGAAAGATGATTTCTGAGTTGGTAAACAAGATCGATTTCGAATTCGACGTGATGTGCAGTTCTCTGTGCTCACGACTAAAAGGCATTGAATAACCATGATGAATAGCTTGTAGCTCATTCTGACTCATTATTCAAGAGATCGAGACCGAATTACAATGGAACATCCGAGTTTTGTACAATCACTTTGATCTTCAAGATCGAATAGTTTAGCGTGAGTATTCTGATTTGCATGGTACCGACTAAAGAGAATACACAATCGCTAAATTTGAATCTGATTTATGACGGATTCAGCTAGCGCTTTTCCGTTCCAAATTACGATTTGCTGTGCTTCAGTATCCACGCATAAGCCTTAGAAGGCGTACAAACCGGGATACAGAAATTTCATTCTATTCAAAAATTGCAATATTCCATTACCGCATAGATCTATGGTTGCATCAGTTTCGTAGGGAGATTTTGATGATTTCAAATGGTGATTGCATGTGCTGGCCTATCATTCTGGGTGCTTAGGCTTGTAAAATCGCGATCAATAAATGCAATCCTGAATCCTCATCAAGTACGAATGAAGAGTCAGTATCAGAGCTCTCTCCAAGTCCATCATCGAAGTAAGTGGAAGCAGAGAATTTGGTGGCGGTTAATTCGATTTTGAGGAGGTCTTCAAGTCTTTGCACTAACATGTAGAATACACACTTGCTACCGTTGCGGCTGTTCTTCTTTTTTTCAAAGAATTCAAATTTTCCTGCAGCATCAACAGCAGCGTTTAGTGGCTTTCTGCAGAGGACGTGTCTATCCCTAGTTCTTCTACACTCTCAACATGAGCTATCTCAATTTGATCGATGGAATAGTTTCCATGTTACTTTCTTATCGTACTTCGGCGATGTGAAGAATATTACAGGCTCAGACTCTGACGAGGTTAATGGACCGGGTTTACAACAGTTTCCATTTCTTGCTCATAATTCTTCGTATTCCGGTTGAGCACTAGCAGCTTTGAGTTTGTAGCTCACGACAGTAGATACTCTTTCCAATGCTGTGCAGATCTTCTCTATCCCAGTCTTCTGTCACTCACACACTACGTAGGAAGTCAATCTTGTTTGATTATTTTCGCCTTTCTCGAAGGCAAAGAAAGATCCGTGCTTCAATAGTAGCAAATATGTCACACAATGCTTTACTTCTGTCGCCATCAGATTTTTCAACCATGCTTTGGAATGATCACCCAGATAACTAAATTTCACACGCTGCTATTTGCTAATTGGTTTGAACTGTGACTTATTTTGAAGATAATATCACAGTAGCTATTTCTGATCAGCAAGATTTCAGCATAGTAGAGCACAATGCTCTTCCACGGATCAAATTGTGTACATATTGACGCTTCTCATTGTGCGAAAGGCTGAAATCTCGAAACACTGTGCCATACTGCCAGCTTAGATTCATGATTTTCTCATTATCGTCCCCACTGTAGTTTGAGTCCTGTTTCTGAAAACGCTTCGCGATGATCATAGCTTACGCAATACATTTTTGTCACGATGTCTTCTGGTCTAACTCGAACCAGCTGATGCTTCTGCCTGATGAAAATTCTGAGGCTGTTAATGAGGAATTCTAAACTGAGAGCCAACATTTCGATGATGCATACATTGCTGTGGTAGAACATACACTGGAATATTTGACGAAGAGATCGGAAGAAACAGAGTGAGATTAAAGCATAGTTGGGATGGCGAACTGAGAAGCAGATTTTGAGAGACTGATAGGAGCCGCAGCACGGCAGGGATAACAGGAGGCACAGGTACAGCTCCGGGTATGGTAAGATTCGTCATTTGAAATTGCGAGTACCCATGCATTAGTTGGCGAATTGATGCTTTGTACTGGTTCACAGTGTTTAGCTCAAATGGATCTTGGAAATATACTGGCAACATATGTAGAGTCGTTGTGCCGGATTTATGAGTTCGAACGGCTGCAGTGGGAAGAGCAGATGCAGGAATAAACTATGATTTGTAGCTATGGAAGCCTAGCAGAGTAATATCTGCGGATCGAGGTCCAGCGTGCACAGTTGAACTGGCAGCAGTAGAAAGTGCGCATTGATTTTTTCGAGTGGTATTGCGTAATTATGCCGATAGCTAATTCACGTTCTGTATTGAAGTCACCATGTGGAGAGATGACCCATACAACCTTGCGAGTGTAGCGAAAATTTGGTGGCGGGTGGGGAGGCCTATGGAATCAATGATGCTTCGACGCTACATACGTCATACGGAATAGGTTGGTATGTAAATGAGAATCCTTGTCAAAGAACGTTTCGATTGCATTCTGCGCTTAGAGATCAGAGAGGTACTTCTCGTGATCAGCCTAATTGCTGTTGTCGTTGCAGAACTAGTTGACCATGACTGAAAAGCTCAATATAATAAAAATTTCACCAGAATTCTTCGGGATTAACTGATGCCAGGTACGGATTGTATCACTTTGACCATCAGAGATGTCAATGGTATTCATGGATGGCTACGAACAGTATTCGTGAATGTGCTAAGGTTAATTTTTGTGATAGTTTGGCCGAGGATGATAGAGGCAATGAAGGGGAGATCGGGGAAGCCGCATATCTCGATCAGGCTGTTGACGCATACCCGATGCATTCTCATGCCGCGTCATGATGATAGTCGAACTGTGAAGGCTATCGAAAAAAAACATTCACTGGTGTAGCTTGCGATCTACATGACTGGAGAACATCTTCTAAGAACCGCATGAGTAGAATATGGATTAAATGAGTAAAAGGAACGAGCAAAGATTTATGAATTTAGAACTTCACGCTATATCTACCATATTCGCGAAACGGTTTTTATCTTGATTTCTCCGGAATCTGCGCCATTGGTGTTCCGATTCAGTTTGCGAAAGCGAGTTGTCATTCTCAGTTTGCGAGAAGGAGAGAATTTGAAATTCGCGAAAGCAAGGTTTCCTAGTTCACGAACGTGAACTTTTGTCGAAGTTTGCAAGTGCAACCTTCGTTAGTTTTTTTACGAGAGATAAACAAGTTTTGCAAGGAGTAATAACCAACTACCCATTTCTATCAGGGTAGAACAATGTCGAGATTGACAAACCTGGAATCATGTCAGAAAATTGTAGAAATCCAGTAGAATGCATGTCACCTGTCAATAAGCAGGATCCTTTATATAGCATGCTTGCACACAACCCGTACGCTAAACCGCACTATGGAATTTTATACCTTGGAAACTCAAAAATAATGTTTCTCCATCGCAGTCACATAGTTTTCAAGGTCTATCTTTTATACTACCGGCAGGACAAGAGCAGCACCTAATCTGAAGATGGGACGTGCCGAAACTAGCAGCCCTAACGTACGACTGATCTGCTTAGTAGCAGGTCGTTCTTCGAGAAGCAATGATTCAAGCAGAATGCCTCGTAGAGCCGTGCACATTGAAAAGTTGTTTTCCTCGAATGAAAGGAAGTACAGTGGAAGCTACGATGAATGAAATGTAGAGTTCGTCGACCGGTATCTTGCGGTGTCGATCGATCTTTTATTGTCTCCTTCAGAGCGCCTAGAGTTCATCCATAACATATTCCATGGAGAAGCTCTGCGATTATACAACGGTAATGTTATTGGAAGAGCACCTGACTTCCCAGAATCTATGCAAATGATGAAGGATCAATTTAACTATGCTAGTAAGCAACAACAAGTGAATGCGGACCTTTCCAGCTATTATATAGCAGCTTACTGAGAAGATCCGGAGTTGAGAAGAAGAAGCCATTCAAGGAACTGAGAACCATATCGAAAGGCGTCTATCGCTTTGCCCCACAACCTGGAGGAACGATAAGAACAAGATTGGTTTCCTTCGAGACGCAACAGCGTACGAAGACTGGGCTGAGAACACTTTGTCAGGCGTTGGTCCATCACAACCTGGCGAGATCTATGCATTGAGCTTGGTAACGAGATAAAAATCCGCATTGAACGTGAAAGTGACTCTCGCGAACCATTGGAACCGGGAATAAGCGCTCCATCAAAACCACATATATTCTTCGCCGCACCAAGATACGCAAAGAATATCAGTAAGGCAATGTTTTCTGGATCAGAGTACGACGTTGCATGTCGGAACTGTGGAAAGAGTAGACATCTTCATGCAAAATACTTCAAGCCCTTCAATTTCAAGGTGATTGCAGCTAAAAAGCTGAATTTTCAGAGAACAAGCTCAAACCAAGAAGCAATAGCGAGCGAGTCCTGCATGAGATGGTCCACGGATTACAAATACCCATGCAGATAAATCACAGTGACGAAGAAGATGCTACGGAAATGGCGTTCTCTGAATAGAAGCCTAATAGTCTCTCTAGCAGTTCATCATGCAAAGTAGATTAGCAGGACCTAAGTCACGCTCTTTCTGACAATCATGATGATGAGGTTCTGATTTCGAGCTCGGGTATTACAGGCCGAAATAGTTTGACTATTAGGCCTACGGATCATTCTCCATCTACTTTCATGCATATCGATGAATCTGTGCGCGAAATTTAGAACTTGAATTAGGTAGGAACGACATCAAGTAAGATGAGACTCCCTTCCATAGCGCATGCGATTGTACGGGAGCTCGTGCGAGTGTCATCGAGCAAAGGAAAGCTAATTCATGTTACTAACCACGAAATTTCAAGTTTGACCTTCATCTTTCAGCCACAAGATTCAGATTCGGTGACGGTTGCTATCCATCATTAGGATCTAAAGAGATTCGTAGCCAAAACCCAAACGGTTCGTTTCTAAGCATGCAACAGGATGTTTTCTCAGCAGATGTGCCTATGTTGCTTGGAATAGGCGTATTAGATCGTAAAAAAGCTAAAAGTACAATTCAGGACCCACCAAGTCAAACAAGCCACAATCCATGATGAAATAGAGAGCAGTGAACATTTAATCTACACTCTTTCCAATGCAATACCGCACTTTTCTTCGACGAAGAAGTCCAGTGAACAGAAGAAAAATTGAGTAAACCCAGGTGTATATTTAACTGAAGTACTTCATGACACTAATCCTCGGATTTGTACTCCCGAAGCTGACAAAGCATGCGAAATCGAGATTAGAAACATGTTTCGCAGAGGAACATGGAAATGATATTGGAGGAAGCTGTCCCGAAAGAAGCCAACATGATCACAAAATCTTTCGTCGTGAGAATCAAAGATGTCGAGACCGAGAACGATATTTAAAGGCTCGTTTCGTTGCCTAGGGCAACAAAGATTTCGAAGATGACCAATTATTCCACGACTCTACTACTGCTCCTCAGAGTTCAATACGCTTACTGGTTGCTATGGTAACCATAATTGGATTCGATGTTTGAACTGAATATATATCTCAAGCGTGCCTGTAATCAACAAGCGAATTACTTTGAAAAGTTTACTTGAAGGTAAACATCAATTAAAAGTTCTTGCTGGATATGTGCTGAAATTTTTGTGCCCATTTCATGGTCTGGCTGACAGCGTCTCTTACTGGTAACCAGCATTTGCCAAGCAACTCCCTAATGACTCGGGCATGAAAACCGTCTCCAGCGATATTTCACTGTTCTTCAGAAGCGCGAGAGGGCAAGTCCCTGGGTTACTCGCGTCCTACATTGACGAAACACTGGCATGCGGTAATCGTTCATTCGTAGAAATAACCGAAAAAACTCGAGAAGCATTCGAAGTTGAATCTCGTGAGCACAACACAATGCGATTATCTGGGTTCTACGTCAACAAGCTATACGACGGATTCAAGATCCATCAGGGAGCATGCATCGATAGATTCAAGAAGTTATCTCGTGAACCTGACTTTGTTCAACTTAGAAGGTCGCGAGCCTAGCAATTATAAATTGTGCACTCACGACGAGATATCTGCGTGATCGCTAGTAAGCTTGCACAAGTCACAGAGGCACAGTTTGAACAAAAAAATGTCAATATCGTCGACAACGCAGCCAACTACCTGATGCAATCGCGTGATCTCGCACTTCAAATGCGCAAACTTGACCTCAAATCACATCACATACATGCATTACGCGACGCATTGTTTGCAGCCAATCATGATGATACATCACAGTTTGGATAAATAGTTATGCTATGCGAAAAACAAGACAACGGATACGTGCTACATTATGCCATGTACAAGTCCTGCCGAGTCACAAGATCTGTCTTGGGTGCTCAAACTTATGCATTCGCCAATGGATACGGCTACGCAAATTGCGCCTAGAGACATTTGGAATGCAAACCAGACAGAACAGTCCCTCTAGAGATATATTCCGACTCTAGAAGTCAATCTGTCGTCATCACGAAATATTCAGAAGCTCAAGAGTAATGCCTAATAATTGACTTACAAGCCGTACGCGATGCCTACAAAACATACGAGATTTCAAATTTTAGGTTCATTCGAAGTCACAGTAATCCTGCAGACGGCATGACTAAGCTATCTAAGTGTGCGCCATTGTATGATTCGCTACAAGCTGAAGAAGCGAAGTTCATTGTCGACCACAATGAAGGGGAGATCGGGGAAGCCGCATATCTTGATCAGGCAGTGGACGCACACCCGATGCATTATCATGCCGCGTCATGATGAAAGTCGAACTATGAAACCAATCGAGATACAGACATTCATTGGTGTGGTTTGCGACCAACATAACTGGGGAACTACTTCGTAGAACCATATAAATAGAATATGAATTGAATGAGTAAAAAGAACGAGCAACGATTTATCAAATTAGAACTTCACGCTATATCTACCGCGTAGGTAGAGATTATGTTCTTGAATAAGTTTGTTTTTGATTGTGCCCCATACATAGTTGGGAGACCTTCACCTATGCAGGGATAGACTATAAACTACAATTGGATTACTTTAAATGAGGAAATCGATCTGGCAATCACTGCATTCTCAGAAAGAGTGGAAAGATTGGATGAAATGCAATCAGAATAAAAAAGTTGCGATAGTGGATGGATTGAGATGCAATACGCAGATTGCAATTGTGAGTGCCATACGTTGTAGATTGCTTTGAATTCGTTGCCCAGCACACTGCTGTAAGTTCGAAATGAAAGACGTAGAAATGTTCTGAACAGGGTTCCTGGAAATGTGTTGTTCATAGAAAATAAAGTAATAAGACTGGTGTTGTCAGTACTATATCTGAAGTTCATTCATTGAAAACCACTCCAAAGACCACTGTCGATTCGAATATTACAGGAAATGTACGGCAGTGCTAGTATCTATGCACGTAGAATTCTTGTCCCGCTTTGTATATCCCCCACCGGTAGCTATTTCTTATTACCATAATGAGAATTTGTGGAAACTAAACAAGACTGAAATGGGCAAAGAGAAAAATCGGAAATATATACGTTAATCATTCAGCTCAGAGCTGAGAGAATATGTTGCATTGATTGGAGCCAGCTTATTGAATCATTTCAATAAATTAGAGAGTACGTGTATTTCGAAGCAGATGGACTGGATTCTAAGCTTCTTAGAAATGGATCAAGAATAAGTACAATCTTATGAACTGGGACGAAATCGAGCATGGGCAGAGATAACTTCAGAAATGCCAAATGCTTACTGTTGTACAGTACAGTACGTCATTATCACGTGCGTGTATTATATTGTACTTCACTCGATTTGTCGCACTATGCCATAATTGTTCAGAGCGATTAACTGGTGGTCCGTACGACTTCCATTGCTAATGATGCGTTTTCTTCGCCGTATTGTAATGACCTTGGCATTTTCGCTATTTTGATTTTCCCTGCACTACGGCGCCGCATCCAGTGGTGATCAGGAAGTGGAGTTCAGCGTGACACCTTGGTCCGGGTGCAATGTGTCCCTATTGGTATCCCGCACATCATGACGACGTGCAACCATCATACTTTATCTTGCTACATTTGTTGCACTGAGACCAATGCTTCGGTGAGAGTAATTGATGGTCCGTACGATTTCCTTCGCTAAGAGTGTGATTCCTTGTGTACATTGAGTTACCCTTGGAATTACACAGGCATTGTTACGTTCACTGTAGTACTGTAATCTGAATCATAAATTCCTTTACATTCATTGACAAATTACTCTTACGTTAAATTCTATTAGGAATCTTCGATTAATCATTATCTTATCAGGCGATCGGCAAAGAAAATGTGAATATCAATCGGACTTGAAAGGCACCGGCTGTTGCCTCATCGTTTTCCTGTCCTGGAGTCCAAGGAGTAGCAACGGAATTCGTTCTGATCGTTAGGAATAGAAATAGATACCAGAGGAATACTTTTTGTCCATCGAGCTCGGCTTCCTTTAGTACTGATTATACTAAACCGGCACGCTTTCGTTTTTGCATCTCAAACTTGAATGACCTGAGAAAGCAATGCACGATTCAATGAATTGAGATTCATGTTAAAGTCATCGCTACAAATGATGAATACGGTTCTTGACTACTCTCTATTGCCGTATTCTCGCGGTGTGCTTTAGGAAAGAAATTTTTCGGTGCGTTGTTGAGTATGCGCTGCAAACGGCCCTAGGGCGATTCGTACTGCCCCGCAAGGAGGTGTATTGAGCCTTAGCAACTCTGCTGATCTTTCCTTGTGACTCTAAATTTTCACAATCCACCATGTAATAGAAGAGATTTCAAGATATTCCAAGTAATCAGCAAAGGTTGTGGTGTGTTAATTTTCTTCTTATCAGATATTTTGTCCAAAAATTATTGACCTACTGTCAAAGCTTAGTAAGGAAACTTAAATGCAAACCTGAAGGCTTTTGAAATGACTTCAATCGCCATATCTCTTTCCTTTTGGCCATTTCCAGGAAGACCGTACTTCGTTTGTGGGCATTAGAAAGTATTTTTTAGCTGTTCAAGATAATTTGAAAATGCTTGCCCCTACAGTTCTAGCAGTATTCGAGGAGGTTCGAAAGTTTTTCTACGGTAGATTCGCTGTTGTTATATTGGAAGTTGCTGTGGCCCAGATTCTGAAAAAATCCGAAAGTAAAGAACAGCACTACTTCGCTGTCGTCGCACCCCAGTCCCTGGCTTTACCTTGCGTGCACTTGCTGTAAACCATCGGCAAAAAGATTCGAACGCAGCAAATCAGAAACTTGCCTGTTCTGAATCGTCACAGTTCCGATATGTGAGGGCTATGTTATGGAATGGTTCTGTGACTCAGTGCTATATTCTAGTGTTACACCAGGACATTTGTGTTTTTCTGTTGAGAGAAAGCACAATTCATAGTTTTTCGATAAGCATCATCAATGCAGTGTATTTAATGGAAGGGTACAGTCAACTGGTTGAAAAGTAGAGAATCACGACGGGCAGCCTTGACGGTGAAGGTTCTGATAGAGCCGAAGGCGTTGATTACCGGAAGGGCCAAAGATTCTTTCTCACAATCTCAATTTTGCAAGGTGCACAAAAGAAGGTTTTGCTATTGAAACAAGGAACAAGTGTTACAGCTGCACGCAATTCGGCCTTGCGGAAATTAGAGTACTGTAAAAAAGGTGATCAAGCACACGTCGCAAATCGCTCGCTGAGTGGTTAAATTATCGTAGAGTGTGTGGAAGGACCGCAATATGCTCGTGAAGTGGCCAAGCAAAAGATCTAATCGTGTTCTCGCTCACAGAGTACACGCATTTTGCGAGGCGAGTGGCCCAGCAAGGACAGACGGAATGCGTATAAATGCTCGTAGTGAATGAGAATTAGTACCAACAATTCCAGCGCCTTTGGTTTCAACCTCTCAAATATGGCACCATCAAGCTCAAAAAAGAAGCCACCCCACGCTCCTCTGATCAAGACGAACAAAACCACAAGATCTCCTCCACCTCTTTCTCTAGGACCATCTCTTGATGCTTCGAAGAAGCAAAAGAAAAGGTCTAGTCAGAAGTAAATTGGACTTCTACATACTTCTCGAGCAAAATTTCTGTTGCATCGCTTTGAAATCCTATCACTGGTATTGCAGGTCATTAGTTGCGGATTTTCTTTGAATTCAAAATTTCAGCGGTCCCCTGAACGGCTTGTTGAACTACGTCTAGTTTGTAACTTCTACACATCGAAAAAGAAGACATCCGAGTTATAGTAAATTCATTTTTTGTTGTCTATTGTTTATTTCTTCTTGCTTGGAACAAGGCTGTGATACCATTCAGTTGCTACTAACTCCAATCTGTTCCTTCTTAGCCCGTTTCATAGTTATTATTTGAATTCATATGTGCTTTCTAGAACTAATCCTAAAACAATTTCCGAGTTGTGTGTTTACAGATGAGGCCAACGATTCTCCTGCAAAAATAGCTTCTCCCAGGGGATAATATTGACCCATCGAGGAACCACAGTAGAGGAAGTGAAGTCGGAATGTTTTGATCTTCAAGCAACGATTTATGCTGAACTTTGGACGTAAAGTAAATTACATTTCGTGCAACACGGAAGCAGTTAACCTCGTCATAGAGGTGAGATAGCATGAATTTAGAAAATAGATATAAGAATCAAAAGATGGTACCGCCTATCACATTCTTTACCGAAACGGTAAGAATCTGCGTCACGATTTACATATGCGAAACTGAAACAAGACGGATTGAAGAGGAAACAAGCTTTGGCAAAGAATGTCCTCAACTATTGCGTATTCTTGTACTTCCGCTAGAAACACTATCGAGAGCTCTCCGAAGGAACAAGTCCTCTCGCGCAGTAAGACAAGCAAATATTAGAAATATATTTGTTCCCTCTGTAGCAGAGGTTTAGTCTCCCATATTTATCTCAAACTAGTTGAACCAAGTCCTAGAGACGAGCATAGCGATGATCAAGAAAAGTTTTGTGATTTGTTTTTTGACTGTGAGTTAGTAACGGAGTTCTCGAGAGTTTCGTGCTCTTACATTATTGAGGACTGTCTTGCGCAGGGAAAGCAAACATAATCTGATGTTTTACCAGTGGCATTGTGTGCGGTCAGCATTTCATATGAGTTCAGAAAGGTACAGCGCACACAGATGATTGAAAAGCCGTGCATAACGATTCCAGATCACGAAGCATCCCGTTCTGGCTTGGAAACGGCGCAGCTGTTTGCTGTTTGTTTGACGATTGACCCAACAGGTGCCCTGCACGGTTTCACGCAGTTCTCAAACGACGCTCCAGAATTTATGGCGTTGATTGATTGGCCATAGAGTACGACATTCACCAGCAGCCAGTGACGCTTCGGTCGCCCCACAGCTGTCTACCATTCGTTCGATAATTCATGGATATGGTATCTGCAAAGCTAGTTTTAGAACGCACTGTGAATTCCATTAGTTGTCTAGAGTCTATGTGGTCGTCAATTGCCTAGGGCTTCAGAAAGAGCCTCATCTCACATGATCTGTTTTCTTAAAACGCCTTAGCAGATTGAGGGCAAACATCATTCATTGGACTTTCGATGAAATTGGCAAGAGCAGAAAAATCTTTATGCGCATTGTGACTTAGTGCTGTACAGCATAGTACGTCATGACTACGTGCGTGTGTCGCACTCAGCGGATTTGTTGCACTATCCCACGGTTCTTTAGCGAAAGTAACTGATGGTCCGTACGAATTCTGCTGCCAACTATATGATTCCTCCGGTAGATTGAATTGACTTGGAATGATGTCCTAATTCCTGTTTTACAGTGCTACCCGCAACACATTCTACAGTGCTTAGGGAGTGGAGTTGAGACTCGCGTACAAGGTCTTGCAATCCATCAGATATCTTGCGAGGTCCGTTAAAAAAATCTAGTATGCACATTTTTTGAACAGTTCCAGAAACTGTTCATGAAATGAGGAAATTGGTTCTGTCCAATTCCCGGAGACTTTATGTAATAATTCAAAATACGAACTCGAATCTATTAAAAGAATTTCAACTCGAACTACGAAACAACAAAAGATCAAAGGAAAAAATATCGGTATTGAGACTGATGAACTATTCATTATTGAAATTATATTTATAGTAGACTACATGTCAGTTCTATAGTGGTAGGTCGTGAGCATACTGCTGCTACAAAACAGTATTGTACGAAATTCGAGCATGCGACTAAGAATCAGTCTGCTTACTATTGCAAGTCTAGTCGATTCGGTAGAGCACATTGTCTAGATTTGCGGAAACAGTGTTCACAAGTCAACTTCCTCATTTTAGGTCGACCAATTATAGCCAATTGTCTACCGTGTGTGTTATGACAGACAGTATAAATAATGGTACCTCAATTGTCTTAGGGGTACGAACAAAAAAACGAAGATTACAACGAACGACATCGTTACCCACTACCATCTCTACCACTTCCTCTCCCCTCGCCCATTATTCATTTCACCCTTTTATTACTAGCCCAAAGGTTACCTAACCACAAGATTAAGCTTCCCAAAATTCAAATTCGGCTAATCCAGATTCTTTGTATCCACACCCAGGCACTAACGATACATCTAACCAGTCAATTAGAGTTCGATATTAGAGCGTCGATTAATCCATCAAGGAACATCTATTCGTTCAAACTTTTTCGCCGAGCCTACATTGGCGCTTTGCAGAGAAGTATTTGTGCTGGTCTATCCGCCCGCAGACGACTGGATGACGCCAAGATTGATTCAGTAAGAAAAAAGAGGAATAAAAAACGAAAAGCAGGGGCAGAGAAGAATATTGTACAGAAGTAGAAAAACTTGTTCAATACGTGAGTTATTTATATGAGATCTAATGTTTGCAGACGGTCGTGCTCAATTACTTATTTTTGCACGTCAGAAGTTCTAAAATGTATAATTTTAGAAGTCTAAGCGGAATATTTGAGCTTTGACTTGAGGTTTTCAACCATTTAGCGGAAAATCAGCTATTTGCCCAAAACCACTGTTATCATAATAGCACGATCGAAGGGTAAATAAAAAATCCGAACGTACAGCAACTAAATTTCAAGCAGATTTTCTGAGGAGCTGTATAATTTCCCTAAAGGTTTACTAGCTTTCATTTCTATGTGATTCATGTTATCATGTTTTCTCCATTGCAAGTTAGGCTTACATATCTGTAAGAGTATATTTATTTCTCACAAGAATTGTTGCTCTAAGAAGACCGCAAAATTTCGAAAATTCGGAAGAATCATTATAAATTCTGAATAAGGTACATCAGCACGAAATGGTTGGATTCTACCAGGTAATGTAAGCAATAAAGAAAAAATTAATAAGAAATAAGGCGAAACTAACATGGAGGAACTATGAGAAGATTGAATTAATGAAAAAACGAGTGTCAATTTACTCTAGTCGTAGATAAATTTACGTTTTTAATGCCTTCTACAAATCATATCGGATAAAAGTAGTGCTACCAAAAGTGTTTTTCGATAATTTGATTGTCTAGTGTGGACTTGTAGAACACGACTGCTTCAAAGATTGAAGTGCATATAGTTTGAATCTAGCAAATCATTTTTCAGGTCTGTATTCTCAACACGGTGATTCAGCCAGAACTGCAGATCTAGATAATTCATTTTTTGTTTAAAATACGTAGATGTACTCATTTATTGCTCCGTGATACCGCCGGACCTACCATACAATAAAATTTGAACTTAAGTAGGGAAATAAATCGCAAATAGTTTATTCGAGCTGAAAATAAACGAAAACGCGGCAGGCGCACTCAATGAAGCGTAAACAAGTATACAGAGTAAATTACAAGCGATTCGATGATCCTAAAGAATTATTCTATTCACTCAATAAGTAGTCAAAGCGATAAAACTTTCCGTCTAAGTCTTTGAAATACTTTGAATTACAGGAACAGCAAATTATTCACATAGATAATCAACACAAACTCAATGAAGAAGTTAACTCAAAATAATGTAGAAATCGGAATTTCGAAAGCGAATAAAGCCAAACTAAATCATTTAAAATCGTGAAATACCAAACAAATTTCAATTCAAATCTTTTTATAATTATAATTGTGAACAAAACCACATAAAATTCAAAGAAACTTAACACTGTAAAGTGCATGTCCTTATTTGTTCTTTCATGCAAACCTGGATCTAACTAAAGTACAAACTTCAGCTAAACTTTCAGATTCGACAATTTTTTTCATAGAATTAAAAAAAGCATTTTCATCTCAAGTTCACCAAGATCTTATTCCTAGTTCATTCGAATGTACCATAAGGCTAAAAATTGAAAAGCAGTATAAAATAATTTAATATCTAAGATACAACTCGCATACAAGAATTCGTTACACATCTCCTTGTTCGTTGACCATTCAATCTCACATTTATCGCACAAACCTCGGGACGAAGTTCGAAATACAAGACTTAACACTAAGAATAGATACTTTGAAAGCTAGTCAACTGGGACAATTCGAGAAATTGTAATGAAAAATTTGTTTTCATTGTTTTGATCGAATTAGTGTATTTTAGGTAATTTGGCTAATCAAGTAATGGATAGCATGCCTTTAAGCTTTTGACTTAAATATTCAGTACTGTATAAATTTAGCAGTGATATGAAATTCTTTGAAAAACAGAAATATTCACTTTACTTACGCCCAATATATATGTATGTGAATAGAATGTGTTTATGAGACTTAAAACAAGCAATTCTCTACGCTCACTGTCTTTTTTTCACTCGAATCATTTGTATCTGTAGTTGACAAAGCACATGCTAAAGCATACTATCTTCAATTTACGGTGAAAAACCAATATTGCGTCTTCCTTTGATCCGTTGATTACTTTCTACGGGAGGATTCGTTGAATTACTATATACTTGGCATGCATTAGATATAAATGCGCTAGTTTTACAAATTTTTGCTTCACAGATGCATTTCTCAGATCTTGTCATGTAAAAACGTATTATTTGCGGTGTTCCGCCTTAAAATTAAAATGTTTGATGCCGAATAATTACAATCGAAAACGATATTAAAAGGTAGGCGTTTCTGATAAACTCGCAAACAATCTCTCTTTCAGCGGTGCACTTATTGATGCGGCGTAATCATATGCACGCTGAAGGTACCGAATTTTTTTAAACTTTTGTGCTTAGTTTCTGTGCATGCCTTCAACTCGCATCTAGATTTTTAGATGTTTTCTTTGTTCTTCGAAATCACCATTGAAGATAATGGATACTGATTCTATATTTTCGAAAGCACTCCCATACTACAATGAAAAATCAAAGAAATTTCGAAAATTCAGCAAGATCCTGACGAAAGCCTGCAAATTTGAAAGATACTAAAGTCAAGGTCCTTCCTAATTAGAGAAAAATTTGGTAATGAAACTACTATTCAAACAGAAGTGATAAATAAAGAGACTACGGCAATTACATAGTGTTCGAAAAAGCTGCCGATTCTCCACTGGTCATACTTTGTATCTGTCACATCGATAAAGAGCTAATCTACTTTAGAATAGCGGAGTAGAATGATAAACCGCCTGATGAACTAAAGTGTATACGTTTTGATAATTTTTGCTTCCATCTAGCTAAATAATTATGAAAATACATACTTTGGAAATTCTCGTGGTTCTTTTATTGGAAACAGATGAATGGCTATTGTATTAATGGTTATAATCGGTGAAAAGTCGAAGAGAAGTAGAACCAAAAGAGTAATCCGGTAGAAAAGCAAGTTGTTTAACTAAAGATTTTGATCACGTCACCGTTCACGAAGTATAAAGTGGCACAAAGCTTATGTGCTTACACAGAGAGATAATGGCGAGCTGCATAAGTCCACGGCAGGCATAAAGTCTTGCATTCGAATACGAACGCGATTTCATTTCACTGGGACTGCATTTCGGGTACTACTAAATATGGACATTTTTCAGTTTTTCCTGAATTTCAAAAGCTACTACTAAATTCCCGCCTAGTGTGAGTAATTTAATGTTCCACAGATATTTGATAGGTAGCTTGTTTCACAAAAATCTTCTTCTCTTTGTGCTACGGGGCAGATACTGAAAAATCTGGAGGTTCGGGCAAAGGATATTTCAAGTCCATCGCTCTCTAGCCACGAGCGTGACTTCAAGTGCTGACTGCGTAGTCTCTCTTACAAAAGATACGAAGGGAGAAAATTAGAAACTATTATGTTTTGAATCGTGACAAGTCGAATTAGTGGCGGCTATTCTATGGAACTGGCCGCTTTTTTACTTATTCTGCAACTCAGTGCTGTATTCTACTTTTGGACCGGGATTTTTATGATTTTCTGTAGAGATGAATCTGCATTCCGATATTTTTCGGTAAGCATTATCAGTTCGATTTTTCGCAACGTAAAGCCAAATTTATTTAGAACAGATAAATGATCCAGACTTGCTAAATCATGACGCGCTTAGGCCAAAGCAGCTAGTTCATCAAAAAACAAACCAAATAGTCTCCTTCACAGTCTCACTTAAAGTACAGTAAATGTATTATGGAGACTTTAGATGTTGAAACTGCGACCAAGCGTTACAGCTGGACGTACTACAGCACTTGGTGATGAGAGCGATACTAAACCAGGTGACCACTCGAAAGTCGCAGAACGCTCGCTGTGTTCTTTTTCATTATCGTACCAAGTGTGGAAGGATCGCCGCACGCTCGCAAAAAAGTAGAATCACAAAAGGAGTTTTCGATTTCTCGGACTCACAGAGTACACTCATTCCGCAAGGCGAGTGGCGCTGTACTGACGGACAGCGTGCATATAAAGGGTCGCCGTGAATGTGAATTAGTACAACCAGTTTCACCACTTTGATTGCAACCTCTCAGACATGGCACCCTCAAGCACCAAGAAGAAGCCTCCCCATGCTCCTCTGATTAAGACGAACAAGGCCACACGATCACCCCCACCTCTTTCTTTGGGCCCATCACTTGATGCGAAAAAGCAAAAGAAGAGGTCGAGTCAGAAGTAAGTTCTTCTCACTACTTACTTCGTGCGCAAAATCTCGATTGCATCGCATTGAAATCCGATTACTCCTGCTCAAGGAAGGAGGGCATGTATGTCATGAATGTTTCGTTGAGCTAAATATCTACTTTGCAAGTCCAACATCAAGAGAAGGATGGAATCGAGTCAAAAATTAATCAATAACGTGCCTACTGTTTCTTTCTTCATCCGCGGACCCAGGCTTCGATTCCATTGATTCTTTACCACCTCCGATGTGTCCTTTTCTAATCGGGTTCCTCTATGTCTTACGAATTAATAAATGTTTTTCTGAAGCGTTGGTTCCCTATATTTCTTCTTAGATACGCTAAATTGCTCCAGTAATTATCTCATAGTAGGCAACGTAATTGGAAATTTTTCGCCGTATGAAGGGAAACTTCACGACTATTCTTTGTCTAAGATAATTCAAGATCGACCATTTTATGGTTTAACAGGGTCACCTACAGGATGCTGAATATTCTTCTGCAAGAAGATAGCATTGCATTCTTCAATGAGATGATTGAACCGACAGCACGGCTGTCGCATCTCAGCTGAAGAACATTGCTCGAGGAAAAACAAAACCGTAGGAATCATCTATACTTGTTGTGAACTCTTGTAATTACTCTAAGAATCTGAATTGACTTCAAGGGAATATAAAGAGTGAATTGAAACGACGTGGTGCTGAGCGGTACAGCTGTTTGAAATTTCCTGACAATTGACCAAACCGGTGCATCTGCAAAATTTCACGACTTTGTCAAAAGTCGCTCTAGCTGTGATGGCATTGATTGATTGGCTTTGAGTACTACAGTTGTCAGCAACTAGTGACGGTGCATGAGCGCCACAGCTGTTTACTATTTGGTTGATAATTCAAGGAACGGTACTTCGGTAAAGTCGATTTCCAGCGGCACTATGGCTCGAATCAGATGGCAAAAGTCAGTGCAGTCATCGATTTCTAAGTGAGCAGAGAGAAATTTCATTTGCATCATCTTTATTCTTAAAGACCGAATAGTAGATCTAGGTGAACTTAAATCAAGGACTTCGGACGCAATTGACTTCGTACAGAAAACTCACCAGGAATATTGTGAGCTTAGTGCTGTACAATTTAGTACGCCATGACTACGTGCGTGTGTCATACTAACTTTAGGCCGATTTGATGCACCATGCCACGGTTCTTCGGCGATAGTAACTGATGGTCCGTACGAATTCCATAACTGATCATACGCTTGCTTCTCTGTACTGTATTGAATTGACTTCGACACGATGTCGTTATTATTATTGTTTCCACTGTAGTCGGACTGCACACTTTGCAGTGCGTAGGAAGTGGAGTAGGATGACGTACAAGGTCTTCGACACGGATCTAAACGTTACTCATAAGTCTGCAATGCATTAGGAATCTGGAATTTATGCTGCATTTGATAGTCTGATTACGATCAAACTTGAAAGAATAGACCAGTTAAGGAAGGCACGCAGAAGCGCAAACAATGCCGGATAAAATTCATTTACATATTGATTAATTGTCAGAAACGTATTCGTGTAGACACTTGAGATTCTATCTGAAGACAGACCACCCGAGCTCATCAAAAAAAGATCTTAAGGAAATAAAGAGGAAAAGAAGTTCTATTTTCATTATCGCACATGAGTTGCTTTAACTGTTCTTAGAAATTTTTCAAAAACAAAAAATTTTTTTACATTATGTATGTTGCTCCGAGTCCATACCATTCTGCGAACATAGATTTCTTGGACATGGAGTCCGGATCAATACAGCATATTTTAGGTTGAAAGAAGTATCGATTTAGTCTTTGAATGCTCGATCGTAGGCTCTGTGCGACAGTTCAGAGTACTTGAAGTTTTTATTTCTCGCTTGCTCGTGTTCTGGTTGAAGACTGCCTCAATTAGGAAGACAAGCTCTTCATGCTCTGTATGTCCCAAAAGTAATTGGGTGGTTCCCGTTCTTACTTATTAGAGTTTCGCTGACGGATTCAAAACTTCGTAAGCTTATTTAAATGTCTAACTGCTTGATATTTCCACCACATCCCCGAATCGCGTTTATATTCTTTATTTTGCATAATTCCAATCTTTCGACAATGTAAAGTATTCTATCTGTCGCATAGTGTCGAAAATATCAATGCCTAATACATTTTACTTGAATTCAATTACATGTAGCTAACTAGAATAGGTTACATTAGAATAGAAAGTTATTGACTTGCCTGTATTAAATCGTCGTCGGTGCTAGAATAAAAGCAGAACGAATATACAGCGAAACGACGACTTGGGGCGTCGTTTTGATTAGAATGTGTGCTCGAACCAACACTATGACAAATAGCATGGGTTATGCGGGTCTATGAATGATCTGAGGACTTCATATGTACGGAACATACAGAGAAGAAGTCCTCAGATCATTCATAGACCCGCATAACCCATGCTATTTGTCATAGTGTTGGTTCGAGCACACATTCTAATCAAAACGACGCCCCAAGT
>JAAUYH010054539.1_pt1 | contig 24650 bp, 16 predicted proteins | sample 7278061 | NCBI WGS metagenome assembly JAAUYH01 (sample SAMN14350203, study PRJNA611818) | marine sediment metagenome | isolation source: surface marine sediment (0.6m) | place: French Polynesia: Moorea | collected 2018-08 | reverse complement strand
CACAGCATCAGGTATGGCTGTCTCTGTTTCAGGAGATTCAGCAGGTTCAGGGGATCCAGCCGTATCATCGGCAGCATTCGCAGCCGGATCAACTGCCTTAATTTCCAGAGTTTCTGCTTCAACAGGCAACTCAGCAATATCGTCCACATCCTTTTCTACTGTACTGGATACGACTTCCTCAACCTCAGCCTCAGCAGTTTGGGCAGGTTCATACACTCCAGTACTATCATCCACAGCTTGCGAAGCTGAGTCGACTGCGACTGCCTCAATTTCCTCAGATTTCGGAGGTTCCAATACTTCAGTGTTATCGTCGACAGCTTTAGTACTAGTACCAGGGACGTCTGCCTCAATTTCTATAGACTTTACTGGTTCAGACGGTTCAACGGAATCTTGAACTGTCTCGACAACTGTGTCAGGTATGCTTGTCTCAACAGCAGTAGATTCGGAAGTTTCCGCATTATCGTCGGCAGCTTTCACAACAGTATCAGGCACGGATTTGTCGACTTCTGGTGATCCTGATGTTTTAGTGCTATCTCCGATTTTCTCCGTCGCCATATCGGATGTGACAGCCTTAGATTCCGCAGACTCTTCTGCCCCAACCGCTGGTGGGTCATCGTCCGCAGTTTTCGGCACTATATCAGGAACAACAGGCTCGACTTCGCGAGATTCTGTTGGTTCAGACACTTTCGTATTGTCTTCGACGGTCTCCGTCGTTGGATCTGATGCAAGTCCCTCAACTTCCGGTGCTTTCGTAATAACCCCCACAGTCTCCGGAAGAGGTTCGGATGCGCGTGCCTCAATTTCCACAGATTGCAGTGGTAGAGACGCTTCCGTACTTTCGCCCAACGTCTCAGTCACCATCTCTGGTTCGACAGCCTGACCTGCCAGAGGTTTGGCTGGCTCCACCACTTCAGCAGTGTCATTAGCGGTGTCAGAAACTATAGCGGATGCGCTTGCCTGAACTTGCGAAAATTCTATTGGTTCAGACATTTGCGTACAGTCCTGTCTTCGATAATTTTCGTAGCCGTACCCCTTGCTATCAGATACAACTGCTTCAACTGGCGGCACTGGAGTTAATTTCAACACTTCTGTACCGAGGTCCACAGTTCTCGTAGCAACATCAGACTCGAGTGTATCGACTTCAACCGCTTTGGCTTGTGGCGGCGCTCGTAGGCTTTCGTCAGCAGTCTTCATAACTGCATTGAATAGGGCGGCTGGCTTCGTGGATGGGGAAGGGTTGGGCACGGCGCAGGAACGATCCGTGGACGCGAAAACACCCTGTAGCAAAGTGTGGTTCTTGTGTTGCTGTCCCTCTAACCGGCTGCGGGCTGAATCGAGATTGTGAGCCGTTAATTTCAAGTCTTGGTTGGTTGTCGCCACAGTCAAGTCAGTTGGTGGAGTGGGTGGAAAGTTAGCGACATCTCTCATCGGAATAGCTTGTTGCAGCGTTTCTAACAGTTTCATTGTACGAGGAACATCCAAATTAGGAGTAGCAACTTTGTCATCTACGTTTATCACCGGTTCGTCATCAATAGGCAACGCGGCTTCGAATGCCGAAAGTAATTGCATGGATTGCTCATCGGTGAAATCATGACCAGCGTCGGATATTGTAGGTGATATCGATTGTTTGTTTTCGCCAACAGAACTTGGTCGGTTGATTTGTATAGAAATGTCATCTACAGGCACATCATTCACAGCGTTGATGGCATCAGCCACACTATCGTGTACTTGATCGGGAGCAATATCGCCAATTGCGTCTGCGAGACGACCAAGCAGAGTTTCAGAGTCGGTCACAGTTGCTGGGTTCGGGTTTGCGTTCGCGTTTGAGGTTGGCGTCATTATTCGCAAAGAACCTACAGCACTGAACAGAAAGCACACAGTACAGTAGGGAACGGCGATGGCGATGACAGTCGTGGGTAGGTGTAGCACGGAAAACTGGGCACTGTAACGAGGGTGTGCACTGCATAAAATAGAGTTATTTTTAACCAGTCTACTCATTGAATTTATTTATTGATCGGCGCCGTGAACCTACGTAATGGCCTACGGACAGATCACAGTAATACTAATTCCATTTCCTCTCACTCTATCTGTAATGTATCTCGTTTTATCCATTACAGTCATAGATCCAAAAACGCAATCGTTTTCCAATCCAAAAGCTTTGAGGTTATTTTAAGAGCGCGAGCAGTACAGTTTGTCCAACGACACACTATTGACACTGTAAGTTCTAACTTGGCCTATTTCCTTAACTGAACTCACGCAATATACCGCTTTTCCGACGCTGAATGCATGGCAAGCCACAGCAGCTTTTACCCTAGTTAGATTTAAAATTTAAAGAGCCAAATCATCCTTTCATAATTTGGTTTTCTTTTTGGTGATCCAATATTCATTTTGTCCTTGTGATTTCATAGCCTTTTCGTTTACTTCGTTGGGACTAGGTTTTTGGCTACTGCGATAACCTTCCGTTACATAATTGTGTGCCATGTGTTTATCAAAATCTGATTTTCAAAGTTCAGAAAGAGAATGTATTTCCTAATTTCCTATCAAGTAGGGTAGATCTATTTCTCATAATCAAATTACGCAAGACTACTGTACGGTACAATCCAATGAATCAAACCTTCCGTAAGAGCCGAATCATCCCTAGGTGGAAATAGATGTTCGGTTTCCTAAACCCCCGGAATTATGATAATTTCTGCATTTTTGTAAGGAATGACCGTAATAGACGGGCAGCCGGGGCTTTAAGAGAACATGGTGAACTCGGCGCCAACTCTGCGAGTTATGGCACTCAATATTCATATGTTTCAGAGAAGAAAATACCGAAAGTGATCTATTCACCGAAAACTTAAATAAGTTGAATTCCGCACATAAAATTCGAGTACGAATGTGATCTCACTATTGGTTATCAGGCTGCCTCGCAACTTCATTCAGAACATTAGTCACAAATGAGGTTTCAATTTCATGAACTCAGGAGAAGCTTTAGGGATCGATTTTTCAAAGAAGGAAAATAGATGTGATATTCTAGATATCTCAAGATGTCAGTCTTGTTCTTTTAAATATATGATTCAATCTTTCATTTGGGATTGACATTTACTGAAAATAACGCGTAAGTAGCAAATAACCTAGCGGATGTCGATTAAAATAAAGGTGAACAAGGTTGGACAGCAAAAATATCACATTATTTTTAGGCACCGTAAATCAATCGTCAATACGAAATTAAATCTGCATGTAGTTGACAATTGCGAAACTCTTAGGTCTATTTGAAGTTTTTCTTTGACATCGGTTATCTTTTCGATGCACTGGAAGCGATATAAAAATCGCAGAATACAAGACCATATGATTTCTTATAGCAAATTTTAAATATCCTTACTAATAAAAGGAGGCAGTGAGAGTATGAGCCCTCGAAGAATTTTGATCGGCTAACGAGTGTTTTGTTTTCTAATAAATTTGGATAGCTTCAATAACCGCAACAGCGTGCTAAAATATGGCACAAGTGCAATGGGTTGACCAGTAGATGTGATTTTCGAACAGACGTACAATGGACAAAACCCGAAAAATACTGTATTTTGGTCATTTCTCATTCGTTTCTAGGTTTTTTTATGTTGGACGATACATAAATCGATCCCCGAACTGTGAGTGAACAGCTGAAATAGAAATCGACAGCTCCTAGCAAAGTATTCTACAGATCCTAAAAGGGACCGTGAATGCACGCAAAACACTAGAACGGATGGCGGCGAAATAGAAAAGCAACATCCTCAGTACGCGACTAATCAGGGAAATTTAGAACACTGTCAGTCGGCATCTATTTACGACATCAGAGACGATAGTATCCCATTTTTGACGTTCATTATAGGTGGTTTTAGGATTTTCAGTCGATTGATCTGTGTGCTGATCACATTTGCCATCTTTTATCGAATAATCGTATATGACTTTGATTTTCTGAGAGAAAATAAGGCAGAGACTCGATGGAGTGGTCATTACGCCTGATGCTGCCTTTTCTTTGCCCTTAAGTGTCTCTTCTAATAGTGCAAATTCAACGGGCGAGTTAGGACGAGAGAAAAATCGATTACTCCGGAAATTATTGCCTGCTTCTTGAACGAGGCTTTGATGATTGATGTACGAGCTGTTTACAGGTTTTACTCATCGATTATTCGCAATATTAGCTTTCGAGTTCTCCAGAAGATGTGAAAAACAATCATTGAAAATTAGATTTTCTGGACGACGGCTTCGCATGTCTTTTTTGTCAACTCCGTGTGGCAAACCCCTTTCTGTACTGATAGCTTTGATAGTTCTCATACTGATGGCCAACGTTCGCCAATTAAAAACAAATTCCACCCGTTTTCAGTGTGCATGAGACTACCAGGCCAAACTAGGTCAATAGCTACAATTGAAGAAGCAGCACCACCAGTTCGCTGTAATTGTGATTCAAAGCCCAGATTGGAGCGAATATAACTACAATCGCGCTAAAAAAGCAGTAAAAGGAGCGATTTACAGAAGAACTTGAATAAAAACTAACACGGTCAATTGTTATGACAAAAACCCGTGAATCCTGTAAAATTTTTTGAAACAGAAGAAATATACTGCACAGCTAATTATATGGATTTATGTTGGACGTTCTGACAAACTAGAGAAGTAGCTGAACTTTTCACTGAATTGAGCCTGAGTTCGATTCAGAAATCTTTTGCTAAAATTTTTTCAGAAACTGCTGGATCGGGAAGAGATAGCTTTACTCTCAGATTTACTGGAACAGCATTGACAGAAATTGTAGGCTGAGGTTGTCGATCAAGGTAGTATTGAACTCTTCTGGAAACCAATATTACCTATTTAAAATTCAAGTTTAGGCACGAAACGCCACCGCGCTGAAGGCCGAAACCTCGTTTTAGCCCAATCTCACAACCACAACGAATTAAACTCGTAGAGTCAATACGCTTTTGAAGGGTTCTGTATATTTGAGTGCGATTTCAGGGACTTGCTGAAAAAAGGTGGAGTGAAGAAAAGTGATCTACATTAATGTTGTTGCACTAGACTCGACTCACTTCATAATAGCTACAGCAGAAATGCACCACAGTATCAAAAAATGATTCTAGAGAACAAACCTGCGATGAACAGTATATATTCAGAATTATTGTCCATTTTTTTGAAAGCAAAAGGGAATTCATTAGAAAAACGGCGAAAACGTCTTTCCAGGAAATAAGGAAATCAGACTAGGATCAAAGCTTTCCGTCTCCATATCGCTGATCTCTTTGCATCGTCCGTTATAGCTAATCAAAAAATGAGCCTTTTTCGACAAGCTTTTACCTCGGAAATGAATGGAATAACGATCTAAAATTTTTCGTCACAATATTTTGTAGGGCAAAGTCGAAGAATTCATAGGTTCACAAGATTTGAATTTCATGTTTTAGGAATTTTCCATCGTTGCCTCGATGGATACAAATCGACTTCGATGAGTCTATGGCCTATCATTTTCCAAACAGGTACCGTTCTCGCATTATAAAGTATTTTTTCTAATGGAACGGCATGAATTGTGCTAGTTTAGCCTACTAATGAACTAAGTTCTCGTAGAAAAGTATAGAGCGTTCGCTCTTGGTTTTCAGTTTACAGCAAAGTAGTTTGCAAAACTAGTATTCACCGCAGTGATGCATCGGAAAGAAATTCGGGTGATCAATTCAGTGAGTCGCCCGCATCAAAGTTTAAAAACGCTTTGCAGAGTGAAGTTATTGCAGTATAAATTTCTTACTGTGATCCGTGTGAAACTGATGCCAGCTCGACATGCGGTCATGACCGTCCCGTTGATGAAATAGGGCCACGTAGGTTCTGGGATTCTTTCGAGGTCCCTCCAGCGTATTACATAAACATACTAAACATTAACTGACTTCTATTTCATCCCAGTTTTGCATTTTACATTTAGGCAAGACTCATAGATGATACGTATAACTTTCGCAAGTTTGCAAACGTAAATATTTTGATCTTGAACTGGAAAATAGATTATAGGTCAAAACTACACCCTACTTGGAGAATAGTCCTAAAAAATAAGCTTTGGAGTAACTAAAAGTTACTAACAGTGACCGTTCTGCTTGACTCAACACATCTAGGACTCGCACGCAAACAACCAGTTACAAAATTAATGAATGAAGTACTTTTTTCTCATTGAATCAGAAAGATCGAAAATTTCGATCTATAACTGCGCAAAATATGATTATTTTCGGATGGAATGTACCATGATTAGGGAATTTTGGTTTTGCTTTGTCGCAAAGAATGTCTGAGCGAACTTTTCCGTGCGATTGGCTCGTTCCTCAATCTTCTGCCAAAATCGTAGAAAGTACATAAAGCGTTTCAATTCGTAGAGCAAAATGATAGAAAATTATATGACTCATTGAGAAATCAATACTCAACAAAGAACACAGTATGCCTATGATATGGATTTATCCAAAAGATATATTTAATATACAAGCAATTTATCACAGTGCACCAGAATCATGGAAAGTAAATATAGTGCAGAGCTTCCGACTCATTCCTATTTTTGATAAGCTGTCGTTGATAATGACTTTCGCCTTGATTGTGGCAATCTTGGTATCCCTTGATCCACACCATCGTATTCTCTGTGACCATAGGCATCGTTCCATGGATCTTGTAAGTCGTGTGGAATTCATCAGGAAGGAATCGATGACTGCCTCGTCAAAGGTGTACTTTCCCATTTTAGCGGGCTTGTCAAGTTTCTGCTTGTTGATGAACACACGCCAGATGGGTACCTGATGGACTTTAACACTAAAAATTGGCGGATCCATCGGAAGCTCAACAGTGAAGTTAGTAGTACCGACAGTGTCATCACCGCAATCATGTGAGATGCGCAAATCGAACTCGACGCAGGAGCCTGCTTCAACTATACTTTGCGACACACCCATATGGGCATGTACAGCAGCGAGGATGCAGAAAACAGAAATAAGCTGAATGTACTTCATTTTCGTTGGATAGATTTGAGTGGATGATGGTATACTTTCGAACGATAGCAGTATTCATGGATTCAATCTAATTCATCCGGAAGGTCAGATATAACAGCAAATCAGGGCTCTGTTCCACAGAGATCACATGAAATAAAATACAGTGTACGAGACAATTTTACTTTCGAACTGCCTTGTTCGATTGTAAATCGGGCCCCGATTTAAAGTGTGCCCTCATCCTCCTTATGCATCGGTAAGCTGAATACAAAGCGTTCCTAGATTGTATTCATCTGAGATATTTCAGATCCAAAACGACTTTTTGACTTAGCATCAGTTTCGACTACGTGCGCTGCGTATAAGATATGGAAACGAATAATTAAAATTTTATGGCGGGGCTTCCAAATTTCATCAGACTAAAGCAATAGTCAGAAGGTGATTGCCCAGAAAAAAAATCAAGAAGTTCTATTATTTTTCGGAGACATTGTTGTAATTCTGACTCCAAAGTCATCAATTCGTTACAGATTGATTATGACATCGAATCACCGATGTTTAATGTATGCTTCCTTGATTTAATTTGTGTCTCCATGCAGTCAAGATTGTGGAAGACAGGCAGGCAGAAAATTGAACCTATTATACGGACCAGACATATGGGAAGAGATCGAAGAAGAGTTGACAACGGATGCCGGTACTTATATTGAAGAATCATCTATTAAATACGAAAATGGTGGGTTTATACTGAGATTGAGAAGAGAAACCTAGCTTTTATTCTCGAAAATAAATAAGATAAAGCTATAGAGAAGCTGTCGTTCTTTTCATAAGAATGCTGCGGAAGTCAAGCAACTGTCCCAGAGTTACTACGATGTAGTCGCAAATACTCTCGATAATTTTTGGACCTACAAGTGCTATTAATCCCAGAGGGTTCAGATGAAGTCGAATGAAACGACGTTCCAAAAACTGCGACAACTTAAATCAATTCAATAAATTTCTAAGAAAGTGATGGACTGCGTTTTGAGCACAAGAATAATCAACACAGTAAATTACTGCGGGAAATCATCTGCGGCGTATTCAACATAGAAAGACGGAATCTAAATGTTTGTAAAGATAAGAGGAGATTGATCGAAGTGAAGAAACCCGAAAGGTGGAAGCACCCCATGATTTACGAGACATTTGATGAATTGTAAGAAATATGCGCCTTTGAAAACGATAATAATATTACAAAGAAAATGTAGGATCAAGATATTCAAGCCATACAAGTAGGAGAAAATTTTCATTTGGGAGTATGGGATACTGCAATTTAGGTTAATTTCGTTTAATTTCGTTTAATTTGAAGAATTCAGAAACGTATTGAAGAATGTGAGGTGCTTGAAGCTTTATATGGAAAATAATGCCATTTGTTCGTGAAAAAATTCGAGATTATAGCTGTTCTCTCTCAAGCATAGGCTTCTTGTAGAGCTGTGCAAATGTTTCTAATGCAACTGCAAAAGGAATTTCTGAGAAACCTCATCAACTGAAATAGTTTAAACTACAATAGGAAACAAGCTTCAAAAGTACGAAATGCCCTGCTCCCATGTGATTTGAAGGAATTGAGACCATCTTGGATCTATTGAAAAATACGCAACCCATTTTTGTCTCAGACTTTAGTCGAGGTTGATTTCGGTGGACTAACGAGATTCAAAAAACATTCGACAAGTAGAATGAGGCAAACACCAAAACTCATATTCTTGCGCATCAAGATTCCACGCGGTCGCTAATTTTGGCTACTGGTCCATCGACTAGAGCCATATAAAAAGTGCAGCCAACGGCAAATGAGTACAGAATGAAATACTCAACCCATCTAGTTCATCAATACCTTTATTGACGTAAGCCCAAATAGGTCATAAACCGAGAAGTGCTAAGGTATGCGATTAAGATCAAAGATCGAAACCGAGTAATGGAGAAATGGATGAATATCCTCAGTGATTATGATCTATAAGTCATTTGTCGACTTGTACAAAGCAATTGAAGCGGATTAGCTATCTTATTGACTTACTGAGAAAAATTGGTTCTGGAGTATAGTATGAGGCTCATGCTAACCAGATAGGAGACAGAATCCGCAAAGTTCGAGAGAGGAACCAAGATGCGATGGAAGAAACACGTTGTAGGTAAAGAAAATGTATGCAAATAAAAGCAAAGGTCTTCTATAAATGCAATGGGAACAGCAAAAAATCAAGATTACGGAAGGCGTTGATGATACAATTGCACAGAAGTACTGTCCGACCACGTAGCCTATTGTCACACGGAGATTCTGGTGGCGAAGTATAATTACCTCGGCAGATTTAATACTGAAGGGTTCGATATGTAGAATTCAATACATTGGGTTCGGAAGTCAAATTTTGTACTTTAAAGTGTAAATGTAGTCGTATTCGAACTCGATTGTCCGTGTCCTGTATCCCCTCCGTCATTAAGCTCGTTCCTACTTTTCTGTGTAGAGTCATTCACATATGTAGTAATTCGATGTTTGTTATTGCGCAGCTCACCTTCCATAGAAGTTGTTCCATAGAAAATAAAGCGTAAGGAACTTCTACTTACAAATGGCACGTCACAATTTCATCTACTCGTTGAACTGTATGGAATATAGTAGACGAGGAATAGACCCAATTTAGCGCGAACGCGCAAGTACAGGGAAAGTTGTATTTGTCTCGGCCCCGTTCGGTGACGCATACGACCACGCACGGTGGATTGAGGATTATGTTTTCTTGTTCTTTCTTGATTTGTTTGACTTTTTGTCGATACTATGAATAGCGTAGTACTCGCCGGATAGTAGGATTCCCATACTGGGTCTGAACGCTATCCACGTCACCCCTCTTTCCTCGGGTTGCAATTTTATAACCCTTATGTTTTGCACGGAAGTCATGCCGCATACGTCTACGAATTCATCCCGCTATACAAATTTTTCTACTCTGTGCAAGGGTATTCTATGGCTCGCAATAGATATACGAACACAATCAACCTCTTCGTAGATAGGAACGCTCTAAGATGACGCAGAGTCGTCTACGCCGGTTTTAGAACTGAGACCGCAGAAAAGTTAACTGACGCAGACGAACGGTGATCAATCAATTGATAGTCTACTCCCATTTTATTCAGCACTATGCAGACTGTAGTTTTCTGCGCAAGTTACCTGAAAAAGGTAGATATTAAGCGCTGAAAAATGATACTATGCCATATCGGAACTGGACTATACAGAAGAGAGAATAATTTAAATCAGAGGAAGCAGAGGAAGGCTCTTTCTCGAAAATTAAAGATTTACGGCTGCAATGAATCCAGTTACGACGGGTCTGTGTTTTTTACTACATGCTTCACCTCTTACCAAAGCAGGATCTTGAAGGAACGGTTTTGCAAAAATTATCGACTTTCTGCTAAAGCAGTATCGTCTAAATGAAGACGAAGTGAACAGGTACTTAGAAGAAGTGCATTACGGGCGACTACCTGAGGTTGAATTGAAAATGTTGTACCGTACTCTCGAAAGATTGGGATATTATGAGTGACAATCCACCCGAGGTATCACGCTCTCCGATTACGTACGCTGAAGAGTTTGGTACAATGCTCCTGCAGCATATTCAAAGGATACGAAAGGTATAAACAGACCTTGCGAATTCGTATAAATCGATGAGCACACATGGATGTTGGAGGAAATGAAATAAAATGAGGAAAGAAAATAATCAAGAGAAATTTGCGATCAGTAAATGAACGAAAACCCAATGAACATTATACTGAACGAAGCCAAATACAGAACTGTTGTGGCCACCAAATTCGAGGCGGAGCCCAGTGTAGTCGCGTATTTCATAGAATGTTTTTTGAAAGGCGGCGTATTTACAGTACAAGACTAGAGCATGAACGAAACGCACCCAAAAGTCTAGCAAGCTTACGCCTTCTTTATACTTCATTTTCATGCCAAAGCTTGTTTGCGAGAAAAGCAAGACTAGAAGAATTGATTCAAGCATCTCAAAGAAGACGACCATGAAGATCAATCATCACAGTTGCACACTAGGGGATGTCTTCAAGGAGCTGACTTGTCTGCGTTGCGCCACGAGAAACAATAGCAGAAGCAGCTCCAATGGAAGTGTAGTGCAATCCATTCAGTAAGAAAACAGACCTAGTTCCGAATCGAAGAACGATTTATCGTTTCAAATAGTAGAATATTTCCAAGTGAGCGGTAGGAATACGACGGATTTCAACTGGTAGTTCAGTCCCTTGACTGAAAGGTTCAATGTCTTATTGGACCGCCCTAAATCGATGCCCAACTGCCTCAACTCATATTAAAAATTTCTTTAGCATATTGCAAATGATTCGAGACAGGCATTAGAATTTGTGCAACGACGGCACAATCTCTGCAAGAGGTTTCTACAACACATAATTCTTCGTTAAGACCAAGTATGGAAGTACGTTGCTGCGTACGCCCGTTATTTTCCCTAAGTAGGAATTTGGTAACTATGAACCTCCAAGTTCACAGAGTTAGGTGTTACAAATAAGGCTACTAATGGTTCATGTCGCGACGGTTCAGATAGTTTCCGACCACAATGAGTAGAATTCCAAAATGATTGAATCCAGTCAACAGAACCTTATAGACCACTCGAGGAACGCGTCGAGCTCCTACAACCACTCGAGTAGGCGTGTTCTTCCTAAGTTTAATTTTTGTTGGTCCGTGAATTTTTTTATCAATTTAACCCGGTGTGAACGATAATCCAACTTGAAAATACGCTGAGGCGTCCCTAAAAACTTGGGTTCCAGCCAAATTGTTCTTCATTTTACTGACGGTCCTGTGCTTCCCACAGATATCCACGACAGCTACTGTAAGAACGTCTTTTTATTCTAATGTGATCTAACTTCTGAAAATAGCTAATTTTAAATCTCGTATCAAGAAGTTGTCATTAGAAATAAATATTTCATTATTCTTTGTGACCACTACAGGCTACATCTAGATTGCTAGAGATATCTTTCGAATTCATTGTAGAAACCGAAGTGGCAAACAAAAACTGATCAGCGAACAGAATCCAGTGCGAAGGCAGAATATGATTACCAGAGCAATAGTGTGAGGTGGATGTTCATGCACAAAACGCCATATTTCTATTTCATTTTCGTCATACGATGAATCAAAAGCACTAAAGAAGCCTGGAAGCTCTTTCCTACTATCTTCACCATTCAACAAACTGCTGCAAGCCTCCTCTTCGAGCAGTGCTATGCGTAATAAACAACTTTGAGCACAGTTTTAGATACCGCTTGGATAAAGACGGTTTCCTGTCAAATTCCAATCGAAATATTCTTTCTTGGATACAAACATCTTTCTGCTGCAAAAATGTGGCTGCTACTGCTATCTCAGTGTCCTTTCGTCGTGATCATCGCCTCAGCACGCTCGCAAAACTCCTTCGCGGCCTTTTATGTTTTGAAATCAACTACGAGTACAGTTGCTTGCCGAACGACTCAGCTTTCAGGACATTCACTAATAGAGTCCTAATGCTTCAATCTGCGCTACCATCTCGGGAACGCAACTTCGCTACCAACTCCATCAAAACTGAAAGGAAATTGGTAGAATCGAATGGCCATCTGTATATCGCTACTCTCACTCCCTGTTGTCAAACTGGTCAGGATCCCGCCGGAATGAACCAGTCAGCCTGCCTGTCTAGACGCTCAGAGGTTCCAAGAAAATCCCGAGGATTCCCACTGATATCATGGGTCTCATCCAAATACATGCTGTCCGGCAATCACGACTCGTCGTCCTAAGGATCATATGTCATGCCATCAACCGAGTGGAAGACAGGCGTCCGACCACGACTGAATATTGGCCAAGAACAGTTTTATGTCCACACCTGCGACCAGTGTGTCAATTCTATTTCCCAATAACGAGCGGAGTACGTTGACCGCACAGCGTTCCTATCCAATATACCGTGCTATAAAGATTCCGCGTTCATCTTTTCATTCTCTTCCGGTTGCTAGTATATTCGCGGATGCCAAATATTTTCAGTGGTGCTTGTCACCTAACTACCCCAATGGCAGGTGCTGAAGCGTAGATGGGGGCATTGGAATGAAATCTCCGGTTCACAAGAGAGAATAACACGCCCATTTCCTCCTCAGGATTGTCGGCCCAATCAAGATACCTCATCTAGCATTTATCATACTTTTCGTGTTTCTGTATTTAGTGTTTTTGTTGTTTTGAAGTAGTACTATAATTTTGGTGTGGAATACTATAAGCAGTCCGGGGACTCCGGAGAGTAAACCAAAGGACCTCTTAGTCTCAAAATTGAACGCCTGTCGCACTGTTCTACTTCTACGACGATTGGATGTACTGTTTGGAGCTCTCTAAGTCGGGTTTGTGGGACCTCTGTTGATAGGTCCTGCTTGTTCCACCCTCTGAAGGTTCTTATGGTGTGAGATCTCTTAAATAATTGGCCTCTTTGCGTCGTTTCTGAGCTTAAATTCCCCGATAAGGCCTTCTCTAACCCTCCAGCTGATGGAAGTACACATACGGTTGTGCGTTTAGCTTGGCAATGGTGTCCTACAGTCGCAATATCCCACCTGTTGGCTGTTTTTTGACTCACATTAGTGTTGGCGCCTCTTCTGAGATTTTCTGAGTTGCTTTCTTTTCCGGAAGTTTGTAGTGCACTTTCGAAAAGATGTTCCTCTCAACCTATATACTAGCGCAACTGCACAGTTTCAATGGATATAGTGCGCTACCACGAAGGTGTGCACCAAGATACATTGTCGCTCTGGTGTCGGGACATGGAAGCCGCACAGCACTTCAGACTTGTTTGCGAACCATGTGGGCCCTGGATTGTAGCGCAAATGGCCATCTTCTGGATGGAACCCGACTGTGACGCAAAATAGGCCGAGGGCACTTGACAAGCATACCCACCTAGCTTCAAGAGGCAGGAGATTTGAATGAACCCAGATGTAGGATGGGATCGACGGTCAGACAGAAGGGTAACCGCAGCAGCGCAGAAAAACACACAATCGGGACTCGTCCAAACACTAGACTACTCCACGGCAGAGTTTTCAGCCATGCTATCTGGGTTCAGTAAGTGCAAAAAGTACTACTAAATACTAACCGAAAAAGGGTAACCGCCTGAAATAGAGTATAGGGCTAAATGAATACTGCAGCTAGAATAAATAAAGAGTAGGGAACAGAACAGTCGTATATCCCCCTAAATTGTGATAAACCAACTATTTAGAAATGTTATGCACTTACGAACACGACAAACTTGTGTTTATTCGACCTTCCCAACTTTTAAAAGTTCATGCGAGATGGGCGTCCAGATCAGATATACCGGCACAAAAATCTTTCCTGCAATCTAAAGAGTTGACTGCCGGTCAGCAGTATGGCGTTTTCACTCTTGAATAGTCATTAAAAGTGCAGGCAACAGCCGTCAACAGCTCGAGATGGTACACTGGTAATCCAATTTTCCGTTTCTGTAGTGTACCGTGAGTCATAAGCGTCAGAAACCCGAAATTCATTGGAATACCGAAGTTGATCCATGACAAAGATCCATACAGGAAGCAGAACGTTCATCTCGGTGAAGAAATATCGGTTTGAAATGATACAACGTCAGTCCCAGTTCGGAATCAATAGCTGATGAAGAACTCTAGACAAAATTCCGACGAAGATAAAATGTTCATAGCTGTTCAGCACATTCCAAGGAAGTTCGACCACACGGTGAGACGTAGTTTATCTGTGTTTCAGGTTAATCCCACAGGCCGACTAGGCATCAATGTACGACAGGGGACTCTTAGTCTTTGCCGACTATCGTCATTTTCCACCACTGTTATCTTTTTTGTTATTGTTGCGTAGGTTGAGCTGTCAAAAGTGCTGCTGGTCGACTGACATAAATTTTAAGTTTCCAGAGTAACCACCATATTTCCCTCTTCGCAATAGAACTCGCCGTTCTGCTCTTAACTAATGGAAATGAGGACCGTAATAACCTTAAATGATATAAGAATATCTTCGCACAATCGGCATTTGTGAATACACTACAAATAGTTTGTAGAATTTATGACTCCTATATCACGTAGGTTGCAACGAGATGAACGAAATTCATTGAGAGAGAATCCTTAAAAGATAATGAGAAACGACCACGAAATCTGTCTCCCTTTCTTTGCGGATCTTCAATTTGATCCCGTTGTAGAATAAATTTCACAAATTGGACATAATAAAGCGCCAGACAGAATTGTAAAAATCTGAATTCATTGAATTTCAAAGTATTTAAGGTGCGCAGAGAGAGGATTTTCATTTAAGGAGGAACTTTTCCATTTACACTGAATCAAAGAATACTGTCCTTGCAATATGTATATCACTTAACTATTTTTGGCTAATATATTCTTGAAAATGCATCAAAGATACATTTCAGACTAAGATGATTAATTGAAGTTCCAGTAACAAACTATCCGTCTTTGACATAAAAAAGTTTATGGTTCGCAAGGCTCGTAATAGATCACTCTTTTGTGCTCTTCTGTTAAATTTCATGCAACTTTTAGGCTCAAAAATGTGCAGCATTACACAGTACCGATGACTCAAACAGAGATTCCAGAGAAAAATCGTTGGTGCTTATCATTTTTGACCGCTATTCCATGTGCCTTGCCGTATTCTTCGATCCTTTTAGTAAATGTGCTTGGCAAGAAATAGTCGTGTTTGAATAGAGAGGACTGATCTTTTGCGCCAGGTTAAAAAGAAAAAAGATCCAATATTGACTTATTCATCTTAATGACTAGGGCCATATTAGGACAGATACTTTTGCAAAATAAAACGATACTCTTATTTCAGGCAGTATTCTTATCGTCAAAATCCTGCAAGAAATCTAGCAATTTCCAAATTTTGGTCGATAAAGCTGAAGAGAGGCCGAACAAAAACGGACCTGATAGTCCATTAGATAAATTTCTCGCATAGAGAGAAATACAAGATCAAACAAGTAATAGACCTGGATTCTTGGATCGAAAGAAATAATGATTTGTTCATTCATGTATTCCTCCACTCGATCATTGTTCTCGCAGTCCAGATTTGAAATCAGCACAATTTTGAAGTGAACTTCAGTTTCAGTTGATTGTTCGGCACAATAAAACGAAAAATGAATAGCACTTCGCAGTTGTCGAGTTATATTAATGTATCCAACACAAAATACATAAGTCTACATGGTTTTCTATTGATGGTAGTTGAGAAACATTTTCACGGCCTAAGAAGCCTATTTTTGAATGCCTCTCTCTCTCTCTCTCTCTTTAGCTTTATCAACCCAAACTTTGAAATTTTCAATTAAAATATACTACGTGAGGATACCGTATTAAACAACGGTAGCTGTATATAGAAGAATCATAGTTAGATTGTTAAAAACTTATGTGCAAACAACTTTACTTTCACGAATCATGCTTCTCAATTCAGAGGACTCAAGATTTATTCTTCTTTAGTTAGTCAATCTAATGATTCTTTTCAAAGTAATACATTCGTAAATGCGCTTCATTCAATAAATTCTTGTACTTGAATTTTGAAAGAATGTTCGCGTCCCGAATGCAAGCGCAGAGACGATTGAAAGCCAGAACTGGTTAAACATTTAAAGGAAACTACTGTGGCTTTTTTCCTCAACTCGAATGTATTTTAATTCCATGATTGTAGAGATAGTCAGAAATCCTTCAAGGTTCATCATTAGCCTTCCCATATTCGATGGTCAATGAGAAATGAATTTTAGTAGAAAATCGGTACGTAGTAGTTTCCTACGATTGATTGCTAACCGAAAACACGAGGATTGTACTCGAGGAGAGAAAGAAATATTTAGACAAACTAAGGGACCCGTACTGGATTGCACCGATATTGTACTGTAATAGGAAATCAGGAACATACAGTGAAGTACCAAACTACACAGTGCGTAAAGAATAACAGATGTGTTCTTTTAATATCGTCAATTCTGTGCCAAATATAATTTGCTGTTCGTTAAGAGAAGCGAATCAGATCGAGGACGCCCATTTCGCGGCACTTATCGAAAAGGCTAAGATGATGAGAATGAAAGAATAGAGTGGCCAACCCTGTTACCGTAGTCTGCATCAATTTCCGATCAGCCTGCATTAACATAACTGCAGATAATTCGCGCGCATTTAACCCATCACCTCACATTTACTCGCCACTGTACCATGACACCGCTCTGTTCACGGACACTGCCATTGCTGTTACTAGCCACATTTGCTGTGCTCGCTACCGCCAGAAACTGTACCACTGACAGAGACTGTATCGCGCGCGAGTATTGCCGCGGCAATAAGTGTTCGGCGACGCTGCCAGGCGGCAGCAATTGCACGCGAGACAAACAATGCGTTCTGCGCGAGTGTCTACCCGAAACGAATACATGTCGCGTCTACGTTCCCGGTAACCTAATATTCGGCATAGCCATACTCGCCTTCTGTCTCGTCGTGGTCGCAATTTGCGGGTTTTGCATATGGTTCGATTCATTCGGGGAGAAGAGTCAAACCTCACCGAAGCAAGACTTCGTCCCATGATTTCTTCCACTCGTACCACGATCAACTTGTGGTACTGTAACGGATCAACAAGAATGTGTACAATAGACGTATACGTATATACGTGCATACAACCAATAAACACACGCCAAGTCAAGAATATTGGCCACCGGTCATCATACTCGCAAACCTGCCCCAACCCCAATCGCAGACAACCTTCATCCACCGAGCAACCTCACCACGCTCTTGAACGCGAACAAGAAAATGCAGGCCGCACTGGTACGTGCGCATCGCCGAGCGCGCAGCGACATCGGAACTAACGCGGCGTGAAACAAAGGCTCGATCCGCGACGCGTGTCGCCGCCACCGGGGCGCGCGGCCTCCACTCCACCGCACCACGCAGCGCAGTACGTGAGACATCCAACAATCTCGCATATCCCAGAAACTGACGCGTTGTTCAGGGCGGCTACGACTATCTGCATGCGAAATACATGTACAACTTCCGTTTCAAGCCGGCATCTAAACCGCTGGCGGCTGGCCTCATTTGTAAGTGTTCCCGAAATCACGCTCGACAACAACAACTAATTCATAAGCTGACCGTATCGCGTGCGTAGTTGGTGGCGTTGCCCTCGCGGTGTACATCCCGATTTTCTCGGTGAACTTCAACCAGAAGAAGGCTGGTCTTAAGTAAGCGATGCAGTAAATTGGTTTGGTGTTGGCTTTTGGTATTTGCGAACGAACGATTTGGGTTGGTAGAATTTCGTTGTTGATGCGTTAGACAGAAATATGTGGACGTCCCCTCTGTTCCTTATTACAGCGGTGTCTACATTGCGATGGAAAGGTCAACTACTCGGTTCTTTTCAACACCCATGTTGCAGCAAATCCCTCATAGTGTAGCACCGTGCATTAAGCGAATTGTCGCCACGGCACGGTTGGAGATTTTCGATTTGTGAGGAATAAGTACAGCACCTGCACTCGTCAGAAAAGCCGAGCGAGAATCACGTGCGAACGTGGATTCCACTTGAACAATATGAGTGGAGTGGACGGTATGTTGTACAGTATCGCTGCAGTGCGCCACGATTATGAAAGAGTATATCTCCAGGTCGTGGTAGATGGCCTATGGAAATGTCTAATGAGGATAATCATTCCGCGCCGCGTGGCATACCGCAAACAGGGAGACGTAGAGAAAATCGCAGTTTAATGTTCTTCACGCTTTTCATGGTGTCCTGTAGACAACGGGTCGAGAATTGCTACAGTACAGGGTCGATGGGCGGTCTAGACCGATCAACTTTGTAATAGATGCAGGGCAGTGACGACGACCATGAATGAGACAGCGCGCGAGGGGCGTGGAGTGCTTGTTGTGGCGTTTAAAACGAAATCGAACTGCTCTCGACGGCTCAGCCGCGGAGAAGTGCGGGCTTGTGTTAACGGAATTCATCTCGACACATCTCGTTGGTTGTTCGTCGACTGCATGCTGTTGACAGGTCTGTTCTATGCAGAAAAGAGGTTGCTTGCTTCAGATTATAGCGAGCTATAGGAAGGCAATATCGCGAAATGCGATATTTCGACAAGTCCGAGTTGTACAGTACAGTAGGTACTGCACAGTAAAGTATTTCGTCGTTAGCTTATCACAGAGCATCATTCATCTGTATTGTGTACCTGCCGCCTTGTCATACCACCGTGATGCATGTCACATGCGAATACCGTCCGCTGCCGCGTACAGTACTTCAAGGGCGCCTTCTCCAGACATGGCCGTAGCAGAGTTGGTGCCAACACAGGACGACATGGCGCTACCCGCCCACCAACGCGAGCTGGGCGACGTCATCAAGTCGGCGGTGTTCGGGCACAGCGTGGCCGAGCGCACGCGCGCGCTGTTCGCACTCAAGGCCAATGGCACGCCGATCGCACGCGAGAAGCTGGCACTCGTGATGAGACTGGACAGCTCGGCGTTGGTGCGTCACGAAGCCGCATATCTGCTCGGACAATTGGGCCACCCCGAAGCCATCCCCAAACTGCGCGCGTGCATTGACAACGAGAGTGAACACCCCATGGTGAGGCACGAGGCCGCCGAGGCGCTCGGTGCGATAGGCGACCCGTCGACGTTACCCTACCTCAAAATGTGGGCCATGATGCATGGTGCACCAGTGGAATTACGCCAGACCTGCAAAATCGCCGCGGAACGTTTGGAGTGGCTGCAAAATGGCGGCGACCCTGACAAGTTTCGACCGTATCAAAGCGTCGACCCCACCCCGGCCGCCGAGTCGACCGACCTGGACGAATTGGGACGTCAGCTCGCCGATGAGAGCCGACCTCTATATGAACGATATCAGGCGTTGTTCGCACTAAGGAATATTGGTGGTCCCGAGACTATTCCTGCGTTAGCCATGACGTTGAAGCACGCGGCCGGTGACCGAATGGGAGCGCTGCTGAGACATGAGGTGGCATTCGTGATGGGTCAAATGAGGGAACAGGCCGCCGTGGATGCGTTGGGAAAGTGTCTAGGCAATGAAGAAGAAAATGAGATGGTGCGACACGAGGCTGCTGAGGCATTGGGCAGTATTGGCTCGAAGGAAGCGAACAATATCCTGTTCCAGTTTCGAGATGACCCATGCAGGGTAGTCAGGGAGAGCGTTGCCGTGGCGTTGGATATCGCCGATTACAACAATTCAAGTGACTTGCATTACGCCCCGCCCGCCAAGCAGGAATAAACCGTCTTCTATGTTGTCATGGCTAGACTATATGTTACTCTACTTTGCAGCACTGTACGAATCTGCTTGTTTAGAAGAGGAGATGCTCAATGTCACGAATCTTTTTGTTTTTCCTAAGAGTACACAATTGTTTAGACTTGTTTGGGCTTTTCTCTTCCTCGAGTCGGGTGCACACTTTGACTGCGAATGGGGTGCTTGACTTGTGCTCATTGGTTGACTGCGGGCCGGGCGACCAATAAAATCATGCCATCACCGTCCATCTGACGGGTTGAACATCCAATCATGCTGGGGTTCCTGCGTGGACCAAACAAGTTGCTCTTCACTCAGTTTGTAGAATGGGGTACGTTTGATAGGGCGAGGGCTCGATGTGATTTCTGAAGATTCGGGCCGTGTGCACACGAATGATGACGAATCGGAATTGAGGTACAGTATTTTGTGAGGGTTCTCTAGCGATGACGGGAGCGGCCGACATCGAATTAAATCGACACTTTTGAGTGGTGCTCCGGTTGCGACGGGGTTAGGTATTAATTGGACGGGCACTTTTGTTCGAGCGTCAAAAAAGGTCACGGGTTTTAGCCGAACTGTAACGCGTTTCTCTACTTTGGTCAATAGAAATTCTGGGAATTGGTATTGTTTAGACATGCACATGACGATAGTACTCAAGGTGATTCCAATTGCCGGCTCCATGCTTATACGTACTACACAGCAGTTACAATGACACAAATGGTCAACCTTCGATTAGTTCGCGCAGGCAGTCGGGTGGGGACAGGCCGAACCTCAGTGCGCGGTCGAAACGCTCCTTGCGACTTATACCTACGAATGGACCGTATCGTGGATTAAGGTCAAACTTGCGCAGTTCGTTTTCAGCCATTGTTGCGGCGATCACCGCGATTTTGACTTCATTCTTCGTTTCATAGCGCACACACTCTTCGATTATTGTAGGTTTGCGCGGAGAGCGGCACGCTTCCCCAGAATTTGGATGCGGCGATACATCACTAGTTCCAGCGCGTGCATCAGATGCATTCGTTCGAGTTTGGGATACCCTGGAATGCGTTTGCTTGACCCTAACAATGCACAAATAGGTTGTGGTGATTTTCGTTCGAAGCGTTCGAAATGCTCCTTCGCGTGGACAAATTCTGTCCTCGAAGTTGACAACGATGCGGTAGAGCGCAACTTGATACGTTCCTCCACAGTAGACGGCTCAACCTTGTCTAGAGAGTGATGACGAGGCGTAGGCTTGTCCTGCCGGAACGTGCGATTCATCGCGAGCAAGACTTAGTGTTCAGTTGGCAAAGGGAAGTCGTGGGGCAAGGGGTGCAGAGGATGATGGCACAGAAATAAAATATTTTGGACGTGTAGTTTCGCCGCATGAGACGAAAAGTGAAAGTGAATAAAGAGCACATGCGAAAACGAGTCAAACGTCAAGACAAATAATCGAAGTTTTACTTGATACGTCACAAGTTTTGGATTGCTGAGTGTGAAAGATTCATGAATGATTACCAGAGGGAGCCGCGCTCACGTTGCGGGATGGCATTGCCAGATTGCAGCAGTTTGCGCACGGCGGGTGGCGGATCCAGCCCAAACCTCTCGGCGCGCTCCCAACGCTCCATACGGTCCGTCCCCACGAACGGGCCGTAGCGGGGGTTTAAGTCAAACTGACGCAGCACATCTTCGAGTTGCTCGGGGGTGAGCGCCGGGGGCGCAGGCGCGGCGAGGCCAGAGGGCGCCTTGGCGATGTCCGCCTTGGTGGGCGCGCGACGGCGGGATAGGGGCTTCTCTGCACGGAAGCTGGTGTTCATTGTGCTGATGGTTGATGGATCAGTTGGGTGGTGGTGGCTGGCTTTTTGAGTAGATTCTGACAGGAGCCGTGCATGCGAGGACGAGCAGGATGAAGTGTTTTTCGCTTGTTTTTCCGAGTTACGCGTTGTTTTTCAAAATTTACAAATTTTGTACAATCGTAACGCAAACCGTCCTGGCATTCAATTGTTCGAATCTCATGTCAATTCCATTTGGGTGGTGAAAAGTAATTGAAAATTTAGTACTACTTGTACTATTTTGTACTTGCATAAACTAAATTATACTGGAGTAATACATTTTATGGTGCAGCAGTTGCCGTTCCAACGTGAAACGGTCGTACAATTCCACTATGACTTGTCTGTCTCGAAGCTCGCACTGTACTGTGCGTTGGGCAACAATGTTCCCGACTTACATACCTCAGGCGTGCATTGATAGATGAGCCGCGATAGCGCTCTACTTTGCGTAGACCGTACGTTCGAGCTTTCGAAACCTGACCACAATGTGGAAGGATTTCACTCACAGTTGAGAGGCACACTAAGTTGGAGCCATCAAAAAATGCTTCGTTTTCAACTGCTTCTCGCAGTGGTGATTTTGTTGTAGTCCGAGTCAAACCACACACAGCAGCCAACGAAAACCACGAGTAGCAGGCAGAGCACGATGATGCCAATACCTGTAAGCATGTTGGCACTCAGAAACGAACGACATTTTTTCGTATCTGGCAGACATTCGCGCAGAACGCACTGCTTGTCCCGAACGCAGTCGCTGCCGCCCGGCAAGGTAGCGGAGCACAGCGTGCCGCGGCAATATTGGCGCCCCAGACAGTCGGTATCGTTCTTACACCTTCGCGGTTCGGCTGCGGCGGCGAGACAGAAGAGGAATGCCAGGAATGGCCATGCCCTTTTCAGCATAATCCTGAGTGTGTCGAGAAGTGCCACTAAGAACATCCAGCACTTTTCAAGTGTCCCATTTTCTTTGTGTGCTCAAACAGAATAGTCTTCGATACCACAAAATTGTGCGGCTGAACACATTCTTATCACGTGCAAAGAATGGAAAAAACTCGTATATTCCTGTTCGCTGCGATGAAGGGGTGGCACAGAAAAGAGAACCGACAAGTAGAAAGTATGCCCGTCAAACGTTTATTCTCACTGGATTATTTGTATACCTCAGTAAATTTACAATTCCTACACCGATGAACCGGCTTCCTCTGCCTGCTTCCACATAAAGTACACCGGCAGGAAGCACAGCATCATCGATAGATGATTGTGTAGTGCGCCACCAGCCGCCGAACCTGCGCTTGGCTCTGGATTACCGGCGATGAACCCGAGTTGCCCAATAGTGTAGTGAATCCAAACAAAGCCGAATACGAAGAAGGAACCCACAGCGTACTTGCGAAACATCGAGTATCGCTCGAGAGCACTGATCGCAATGCCGATGAGTGGCCACGCAATCATCAGTAGGCCTGTGAAAAGTAGGTAGGCAGGGATACGGCCGACATTCGGCGGCGCGGAGAACGGTGCGGTTGTGATACCACCTTTGCCGTTTGCGATCAGGATCCAACCGGAGGCTGTCACCCAGACACCGGCGAGCAGGTAGTTCACGTTCCAAAAAATAGCACGTGCCTTCGCACCGCTGCGCTGGAACAAAAAGTCGCGCTCGCCGCCGAAGGCGAGCATGCGGCAGATAAACACGAATTGGCCGCCTTGCAGCGCGAGACACCAGGCGATTGAGGTCAGGATGCCCAACACACCGAACGCTTTGCTGGCGGCGAGCGAAAGATTCAACATGGCAGGGGCGCTGTTGATACGGAATGCGGGGATCACTAGCACGTAGTCAACAAAAACGTACCAACCAAGGACGGTTTGAACAACCACAAGGCTGAGCAACAGACGGCGTGAGAAATAGCCCAGCACACCACCTGCTAGACCGACAACGAGACCGAACGTCACTTCGAATAGTCCCCCGAGAAATGGCGCCCAGAAACGTGAGGGGACGCCGCCGAAGAGATTGGGAGCACCTGGTTGACCGTGTTGAATGAAACGCACTACACCTTCGTTCATCACCAGAATCGACCACATGGCAAGCAACAGACCGACTTCTTGATATTGAGGCTCGTACGAGCTATTCTGGTGACTCATTGACATGCGCATCTTCGGATCTTCTTCGCTCGTCTCCATAGGGATTGATTTGGCGCCGTTTATGATTGAGTGAGTTTGTGTTGATGATTAATGTGAAGTCGCGATGGTGATGGCTTAAAAGTTGGTAGTTGAGACTAGAAAGTAGAGGTGGCATCATTACGATGTTTATCCTGACTTACCTCTCCCAAATGGATCAGAATGGAAGCGGACCTTGACTGGTAAGTGTTCTGAGAGAAACTGATTTCTACGGCATACCAAATGGATCGCAGTGTGATTGGTTGGAATAAATCGTTGATTATAATTTCACGTCGTCCACCAATGCATCTTACGTGTGAATTTTCGAGCATATGGAAGCTCCAATATTGCTTCTATACTGCCAGCCTCAGGCGTAGTGTGTTTTCCTTCACCCTGTACGAAACAAGGAGGAAGACTACAAAGCGGGTACTTTTGCATTCTATGGCAATTTTGTGATCGTTTGCATTAAGGGACTATATTCCTTGTTTCCCTGTCGCTTTCGCCAGAAACTACGCGAACCAGTTAGGATTCCGGTATATTGGTTTTGTCAAAATATCCGTATTAACATTTCTTTGCATGGAAGGTCCTCTTCTGTAGACCTTCCAT
>JAAUYH010134903.1_pt1 | contig 24661 bp, 17 predicted proteins | sample 7278061 | NCBI WGS metagenome assembly JAAUYH01 (sample SAMN14350203, study PRJNA611818) | marine sediment metagenome | isolation source: surface marine sediment (0.6m) | place: French Polynesia: Moorea | collected 2018-08 | reverse complement strand
TCCCTATTTCATCTTTCTCGGTTCGATGCTAGAAAAAACCGGGATGGCAGAGAGATTACTAGAAACCATGGGAATTATCTTCGGCAGAATGCGCGGTGGTTTGGCTCTGGCTGTGGTAATTGTCGGGGCTTTACTCGCAGCTTCTACAGGAGTAGTTGCTGCGACAGTTGTAGCAATGGGATTAATTTCTCTCCCCATTATGTTGCGCTATGGGTACAACAAGGAATTAGCCACAGGAGTCATTGTCGCATCGGGTACTTTAGGACAAATTATTCCTCCCAGTGTTGTCTTGGTGGTCTTGGGAGATCAATTAGGAATCTCGGTGGGAGACCTGTTTATTGGCTCATTGATTCCTGGGTTATTAATGGCAGGAGCTTTTTGTATCCATGTGATGATCGTCGCTTGGCTCAAACCTGATGCGGCACCGGCTTTACCCGAAGAAGTCAGAAATATTGGTGGTCAAGCTCTGCTCAAAAGAGTAATTACAGTGATGCTGCCACCTTTAGGCTTAATTATGCTCGTTTTAGGCAGTATTTTCTTTGGAGTTGCCACTCCTACCGAAGCTGGGGCAGTTGGCTCTTTAGGGGCGATGATTTTAGCTTATTTCAATGGCAAATTGAACTGGACTGCGGTGAAGCAAGTTTGCGATGCTACCCTGCGTATCACCTCGATGGTGATGTTTATTCTCTTGGGATCTACTGCCTTTAGTTTAGTCTTTCGCGGCTTAGGAGGCGATCGCTTTATGGAAAATTTTCTCACTAATATCCCAGGAGGGGCGATCGGGTTTTTACTAGTAAATATGCTAGTGATCTTCTTTCTGGGCTTTTTTATCGATTTCTTTGAAATTGCTTTTATTGTAATTCCGATATTTGCTCCCATTGCTCAAAAATTAGGCTTGGATTTAGTTTGGTATGGCGTCATTATTGGTGCCAATTTACAGACTTCTTTCCTCACGCCGCCCTTTGGCTTTGCTCTGTTTTATCTGCGGGGTGTGGCACCAGTAGAGATAAAAACCCAAGATATTTATCGGGGGGCGATTCCTTTTATTTTGCTGCAGTTATTGGTATTATTTTTAATAATTACTTTTCCAGGTTTAGTAAGTTTTCTACCATCTTTAAAGATTGGTGGTTAGGGATTGGGGATTAACGTCAGTGCGACGATTTGTGTTTAATGAAAGATAATCGTGTCCAGGTTCGTCGAGTACTTTGGATCACTTTATTATTGAATCTGTTTGTGATGGTATTAAAAACCATCATTGGCATGGTTACGGGTTCTTTGAGCTTACAAGCGGATGCACTCCATAGCGTCACAGATAGTGCTAACAATGTTTTAGGTTTGGTGGCCAATCGTTTTTCTTCTCCCCACCCTGATCGTGAACATCCCTACGGACACCAAAAGTTTGAAGCTTTAGGGGCTTTAGGTATTTCTACTTTTTTGGGAATAGTTTGTTTTGAGATTTTTAAATCTGCGATCTCTCGTATCTTTATGGAGAGTAAAACTGTTACCATCTCGCCTCTGGAATTATCTTTACTACTGATAGTTTTACTAGTTAATATTTTTGTGGCAATTTACGAATCTCGTGTCGGCAAACGAATCAATAGTCCGATTTTAATTGCCGATGCTAAACATACCATGAGCGATATTTGGGTCACTTTACTGGTGCTCGTTGGTTTAGTGGGAGTTTGGCAAGCCCAAGTTTGGCAGATTCCTCAACTACAATGGTTAGATGTGATTTTAGCTTTTCCCGTCGGCTTACTAGTGTTTCGGAGTGGTTGGTCAATTCTGCAAGATAATTTACCTTGGTTAGTCGATGAAATCGCGATCGCACCTGAAGCAATTCATAGTACAGTGATGAAAGTACCTGGAGTTATTAACTGTCATGATATTGCGTCTCGGGGAGTAATTGGCAGACAGGTATTTGTGGAGATGCATCTAATTGTAGATGCTGTCGATGTGGAAACTGCTCATAAAATTACTGAAGAAGTGGAATATCAGTTAGAAATCAAATATGCCCCCATTCGAGTTTCTATTCATATCGAACCACCAGATTACCAAAGCGATTATATTAGTTTTGGCATTGAAGTAATTGATAAATAATTTTCTCTAGCTACTAAATTTCCATGACTTGGCAAAAATTTGTTCCTCAAGCAACTAAAGATGGCTCCTATACTTTCTTTTCCGATGACTTCCAAGAAGCTTTTCATTCTTTTCATGGTGCTAAACAGGAAGCAGAAATTAAATTCGTGCAACCAACATTAATTACCAATATCGCCCAACATCATAATTCAATTCGCCTTCTCGATATCTGTTATGGTTTAGGTTACAACAGTGCTGCTGCCATGGAGGCAATCTGGCAAATTAATCCCCAATGCCATATTGAACTAATAGCTTTGGAAATATCAGCGGCGGTTCCCCAACAAGCGATCGCAAATAACCTCTTAAACCAATGGCGATCGCCAATTCCCCAATTATTAGCCGAATTAGCCCAGACCTATGCTGTAAGTAAAGATTTGTTTCAAGGGAAATTATTGCTAGGAGATGCCAGACAAACTATCCAACAAGTTGGTAACTGGCAAGCTGATGCGGTTTTTCTCGATCCTTTTTCTCCTCCCAAATGTCCTCAACTATGGACGGTAGAATTTATCGCTAAAGTAGCTCAATGTCTTGCTCCCCAGGGGAGACTAGCCACTTATTCCTGTGCAGCTGCGGTTCGTAGTGCCTTAATTCTGGCAGGGTTAAAAATTGGCTCTACAGCAGGAGTTGGGAGAAAATCTCCTGGTACAGTGGCAGCTTATGTTGATCAATATTTAACTCCTCTATCGCTTCAAGAACAAGAACATTTGCAAAGTCGAGCTGCTATTCCGTATCGTGATTCTTCTTTGAGTAGTTCCCCCAATAGCATTCACGAACTCAGAGCACAAGAACAGCAAAAAAGTATACTAGAATCAACAAGTAAGTGGAAAAAACGTTGGCTAAGTCTAAATACTTAAAAAATAATAAATGGGATTCAGTGAAAATACTAAGCCTAGAATGACGTAAATTCATCAAAAGTATCAAGCAGCTTAAAAATGTCCGTGAAAAAGCGGATTTCAAAATTACGAAAAAAACTCATAATAATAAAAACAGCAATTTTAAAATTACGATAATATAACATCGATAGAATTTACATCTTGAGTTCGACGAGCAACTCTGGAGATTTACGTAATTGGATTTAGTTAAGCTGGCCCTTAATATCATATGATTCCACTTAGATGGCATAAATGGGGAAAACTCACTATACCTAAACGCTCAATCCAGAAGAGAATTGTAAGTCGTAACTTAGGATGACAAACTAATCAATATTTCCCCATTAATTTGAGGTTAAAGATTGAAGTTTAAATTCTTGAGAAGTAGAATCTAAAAACTTCTGTGAAAAAATAAGATGATTGAGTCACTGTCTGGTTTATCCATAACTAATAAAACTAATTTTCCTGCTGTGAATCATTCTCCTCAAATATCAGCTAAAGTCATGGTGATTGATAATCGCCCTTTAAGCCGCATGACGGTTGTCGATTTACTAGTTGTCGATGGCTACCAAGTCATAGAATCCGATGGGGAATCAGCAATTTTAGAATTAGTCTCTGAGAAACAACCCGATCTTGTATTGCTAAACGCGGTCTTGCCTGAAAGTAACGGTTTTGAAGCCTGTCGGCAACTCAAAACAGATCTCAGAACTAAAGATATACCTGTAGTTTTGATGACAGTCGGCGATCGCCGAGAGTATCGCCTACAAGTCATGGAAGCAGGAGCTGATGATTTTCTGGTAAAACCTTTAGATCGTCTGGAATTGTCTACGAGAGTAAGAACTTTAATTCATCAAAAAAGATTGAATGAAGGCTTAGATCAGACCAAACAGGTTTTATTTTCGATCGCCAAAGCAGTCGAAGGTCGTTCGTCTGATCGCGGTGGTTCTTGTGCTAGAGTAGCTGATTTAGTAAAAGCTTTTGGCGAATATCTCCAAGTTGGCCCAGAAGCGATTGAAAATTTAGTATTTGCGGCTCATCTTCATGATATTGGCACGATCGCAATTCCTGATTCGATTATGCTCAAAAAAGGAGAATTAACCCCTGAAGAAACTGAATTAGTCAAAAAGCATGTTTTGATTGGAGAACAAATCTGTCAACCATTAAGCCATCGTTGGGGCGTGTTGCCGATTATTCGTCATCACCATGAACGCTGGGATGGTAGTGGTTATCCTGATGGACTTGCCAATTCTAATATTCCCTATTTAGCCCAGGTATTTCAAATTATTGATATTTATGATGCTTTAACCAGCGACCGTCCTCATAAACAAGCCTATAGCGCCCAAGAAGCTTTAGAGATTATTGCTGAAGAAACTACCAAAGGCTGGCGCAATCCTAGCTTAGTCACTAAATTTACCGCTTTTGTTCAGGAGTTGGAAAAGAATAAGGAATAATTCACCTAAAAACTTTTGCTCTTTGCTCCCAAGTCAAGTTATACTCCAATCGGATTAACCCTAAGCAATCTAAAAACCATGGTAGCGGTAGCAATTTTAGCAGCAGGGCGCGGAACTCGGATGAAATCCGACCTTCCCAAGGTCTTACATTCCCTTGCCGGAAGATCACTAGTAGAACGAGTCATCGATAGTTGTCAATTATTAGAACCAGACAAAAAAATTGTCATTATTGGTTATCAAGGAGTGAAAATTCAACAAGAGTTGAGTCATCTCGACGGACTAGAATTTGTCACTCAAACTGAACAATTGGGAACAGGTCACGCAGTACAACAATTAATTCCCTATCTACAAGATTATCAAGGGGATTTGTTAGTTTTAAATGGAGATGCTCCCTTACTACGGAAAATCACCTTACATCAATTAGTCAAAACCCATCAACAAAGCGGAAATGCTGCCACTTTATTGACTGCTCATTTACCTAATCCCCAAGGTTATGGTCGAGTATTTTGCGATCGCAATAACCTGGTTAGTCAGATTATTGAAGATCGAGATTGTACCCCCGCACAAAAGCAAAATCGACGAGTTAACGCCGGGATTTATTGTTTTAAATGGCAAAAATTAGCTCAAGTCTTACCCCAGCTTTCGACCAATAACGATCAAAAGGAATATTATCTCACTGAAGTAGTTGGTTATCTTGACCAAGTCATGGCAGTCGATGTTGCCGATCATTTGGAAATCACAGGGATCAATGATCGTCAACAACTATCTACTGCCTATAATATCTTGCAAACCAGGATTAAAGATTATTGGATGAAAGCAGGAGTGATGATGATTCAACCAGAAACCATCACCATCGACGAAACAGTTCAGTTAGAACCAGACGTAATTATCGAGCCACAAACCCATATTCGGGGTCATACTCTGATCGCCACAGGTAGTCATATTGGGCCGGGAAGTCTGATTGACAATAGTAAGATAGCCAGTAATGTGACTGTCCTTTATTCCGTAGTTAATAACTCAGAAGTTGCCGAAAATACAACTGTAGGGCCCTATGCTCATTTACGGGGAGCTGCGAAAGTTGGGGCTAATTGTCGGATTGGTAATTTTGTAGAGATTAAAAAAAGCAGTTTAGGAGACAATACCAATGCGGCTCATCTCTCCTATCTTGGAGATGCCACTCTCGGTGATCGCGTTAATATAGGGGCAGGAACTATTACAGCTAATTATGACGGGATTAGAAAACATCAAACAATCATTGGTAGTGGTACCAAAACAGGCTCTAATAGCGTTATGGTAGCACCCCTTACCTTAGGAGAAAATGTTACCGTAGCCGCGGGTTCTGTAGTTACAAAAGACGTTCCGCCCGATGCCCTAGTCATCGCCCGTGCCAGGCAAAAGGAAATACCTGACTGGCAACAAAACAGTAAACAGTAAAAATTTATTAGTAAGTATTTATCAGTGGATAATTAATTGCATAGTTAAATGCTTACTAATTTAGCGATTTCTAGGGAGAAATTCTCAATCAGAAATTCTCAATCAAAAGTAATACCAAATTAAATAATGTTTGCGACACATACAATTTAGGTAGGGGTTTGGCAGTGCCAAACCCCTACTAGCGGTCAGATATTACGAATTAAATAAATACCTTAATAAATAACAATCCAAAGTTGGTCTATAGTAGATTATTTTTTGCCCATACGAGCCATTTTTTCCTTAACAGCTAAACTCATGAGATAGCGCATCAATAATAAAAACCATAATCCCGACAAGCCAAACATCACAAAAGCCAAAATTTTATAGGCATTAACTAAGAAAATTGTTCCTGATAAGAGGCTAAATCCTGTTAAACAAGTAAAGATTAAACTTTTAATACCTAATTGAATTAGTTTTAAAGTGCGATCGCTTTCGACAGAACGGACTCTAACTTGTAGTTCTCCTAATTCTAATCGAGATTCCAATCTTTGAATAGATAATTCAGTACGAGAAGGCTGATTAAATTTTTGTTGCACTAAATCTTTAGTTTGTCTAGCTACAGTACCCAAAATATTAGTTGGTTGCTGAGAAAAAGCCAGACTTTTAAGAAAAGGTTGAGCAGCAGCTAAGAGATTATATTGTGGATCAAGAACTCGGGCAATTCCATCTAGAGTTGTCAGAGATTTAATAATAAAAGTCATCTGAGGAGGTAGACGAAATGGCTGTTGCTCAAACATCAGATAAATTTCATCAGTTAGTTGTTCAAAAGCTTTAACATCTATTGGTTTATCACGGAATTCTGTTAAGAGAAAAGACACCATTCTTTTGATGGGAGTCATATCAGAAACAGGTTCGATTAATCCCATATAAATTAAAGTTTGTACCACCTCATCGGTATCATTTTTTAAAACAGCAAAAAAAGTTTTGACCATCTGGTCTTGCGCGATCGCTTTAACCTCGGCCATGGTACCAAAATCATAAAAAATAATCTCTCCTTTCGGACTAACTGCCATATTTCCTGGGTGAGGATCGGACTGGAAAAAACCATCTTCCAATAATTGTTTGAGATAGCAAGTAATCCCCAATTGAATTACTTCTTTAGTATTAATTTTATGAGCTTCTAAAGTTTGGCGATCATCAATTTTAATCCCTGGTAAATATTCTAGAGCTAAAACTTTGCGAGTTGTATATTGCCAATATACTTGGGGAGCAATTACCTTATGATATTTTTTAAAATTTTCCCGAAAGCGTTCGGCATTTTTTCCTTCGTGAATATAATCTATTTCTTGAAAAAGCAGTTCAAAAAATTCTTGATAAATAGCCTCTAAATTATATTTTTTTAAACCCCGAGCAAACTGATTAATAAATCTAATTAAACGATGTAAAATTTCAAAATCTAGATTGAATAATTGCTCTAATCCTGGACGTTGTACCTTAACAACAACATCTTCTCCTGTATACAATTTTGCCTTATGTACTTGTCCTAAACTAGCAGCCGCGATCGGTATCGGATCAAAATTACTAAACAAACTATAGATCGATTTTCCTAACTCTTTTTCCACAACTGCGATCGCTTTTTCTGAAGCAAATGGCGGTACTCGATCTTGCAATTGACTAAATTCTTGAACATATTCTAAGGGAATCAAATCAGCACGGGTTGACAATGCTTGACCAATTTTAATAAATGTTGGTCCGAGGTTCAATAAATTCCTAACCAGCCATTTAGCACGACGAGTTTTTTGTCTAGAAGAATTATTGCCAACTAAATTATCCCACCAGATAGATAAAAGAAATCTCAAAGCAATCAAGAAAGTTTTGACTTGTCTTATAAACGGTGAATAACTATTGTTAGACCAAGATAAGAGATGTTTTTTTTTCATTCAGAATTCAAACAAGAGAATTCAAAAATATGTCAAATTTGTTTAATCTGAGGTAATTTTACTGTAAAAATTGTTCTAAAAACTTGCGAATTTTCTAAAGGTTTGCTGGTTACAGAGATACTACCATCAAGATGTTCGACTAAATATTTCACTAAAGCTAAACCTAAACCGGTACCAGGAACAGCGCGATCTGTTACTCCTTTACCGCGACGAAATTTATCAAAGATATAAGGTAATTCATCCTCGGCAATCCCTGCACCATTATTCTCAATTGTAATTTCCAGTTCTTTTCCCTTAAGAGTCTGATGACTACTAGCAGATAAACTAACCGCAGTATCAGGTTCGGCATATTTACCTGCATTCAATAATAACTCATTGAGAATATTATTCAGACTATCCAAATCAGAATAAAAACTTAAATTTGGTTCAGAAAAATGAGTTTCTAAGGTCAATCCCCGATTAGAATGCCATTTTTCGGTAAAAGAGCCAACTAGTTCTTCCGCAATCTGATTAAAATTTAGCTCCTGCGGATCAAATGTTAACTGTCCCGATTCTGCCTGTTGTAAAGTCAGTAAATCTTTGATTAAATTATATTCGCGATCCCATTCTTGTTCGAGAATATTGAGATACTTGTCTCGCATGGTATCGGGTAAAGGCTGGCGCAACATTTTGATTGCCATTTTCATACTAGTTAAAGGAGTTTTCAGCTCATGAGACATGCTGTTAAGAAAATCATCTTTCAGCTCATTGAGTTTTTGTAACTGCTCAATATGCTGGCGCATTTTTTCTGACAATTTAGCTTGAACATCTAGACTCCATTTCAGTTGCGCTGTTCTTTCTTCAACTATCGATTGTACTTGGTTGAGAGTAAGATGGTGGATCATTGCGATACTCATTTGAGTAGCAATCCAGCTAATCAACTCCACTTCATCCTCAGTCCAATCATGGGGTTGATCTCTTTCAAAAACTAAAAAACCCAAAACTAAAGCTGGCTGAGATTCACTGGTCTTTTTCCCCATCAAAGGGATTATCAACAATGCAGCTGGATTTCCTAGCACTGGGTCATTAGGAGGAGACTCGGTTGCTAAGTCAGAATAATTTGTCTTTTGATTCACTGTCAAAGCTTCTGGTGCTTGAGTAAAAGCTTGTTGACACCAAACAGAATCTGCTAATGAAAAAGCCAAATCCTGCTCTAATGAAGAATCTTGCTCCTTATTAGACCAATAATAAGCTATTTTTACTGTAGCTTGCACTGCTTTTTTACGAGCACGATGACTAAAAAGAGGATCTTTATATTTGAGGGTCAAAACTTTTCCTCGATTCACTTCCAGAACTTGACCAATTTCTGACAATACAAGATTAAACAACAAATCTAAGTCCGAATTGCAACTAATCTCTTGACTGAGACGACTGAGTAGATTTTGGTACCTAGTTTTAGCTTGAGCTTTGTGTTGTAATTGAATGTGGGAAATTGCTATTGCCATTGAATCTGAAACTTTTTCTAATAATTTTTTTTCGGTATGAGTCCATTGATAAGGATGAGATTTGAGCAGAGTTACGGCACCATTAGCTTTTCCTTGAAAGCTAGTTATGATATTGAGAGATGTTTTGGCAAAACAATTTTTAGGAAAAATATCGTTACTAAAAGCAAAATTAGCTTGGGGCTTGTCCGTAGATATTACTGATTTTGATAGTAAACAATCAGACCACAATGCTGATAGACGCTCTTTCTCTATTAAGGTAAGCGCTTTATTAATTGACCAGCCAAATTGCAAATTTTTGGCAGAATCAAGATCTCCAGAAATAATGCTACAAGCATCTACTTGAAATAAGTCAGTCATTGTTGATGCAAGATTATTGAGAATACTTGGAATATGAGAGTTGGAGATAACTTTCAAGATTTGTTTTTCGATCTGGTGAGACTGTGGTAAATGTTGCATTTTCTCCGCCAAATATTCCTGATTCATAGGCAAGGAAAGTGAGCTCTTGTTTGACCTAAACAGGTTAATAGTGGAACTAAATTGGTTCGAGTTTTTGGTAATCTGTTGTTCTGTCGCCCATCATCTTGAATCACTGCCCGATAAAGAGGAAAGATCTTAATCAGCTGCTCTAAACTACTTCCTATAGAGTTAGCATTCCCATTTTTGTCAAATTTCTACCAAAATTATCATAGTACTTTTATTTGGGAATCAATAACTAATTTAATCTATTGCTTATGCAATATAACAAAATAGTAATTATTATTCACTATTTTCTAAATGATATTGAGAAACTTGACTATTTTCGTTCATAAATTTAAAGGCAGCATTTTAGTAGCTTCTTCTGCTTCTAAAGGACGACTGAACCAAAAGCCTTGCATTTGTATACATTCTTGACTTCTTAAGAGTTCAATTTGTTCTTCTGTTTCCACTCCTTCAGCTACGATTCTCAGATCAAAGCCTTTCCCTAGGGCAACCATAGCAGAAATGATCGCTAAATCTTGAGGATTATTGGTCAGATTTTGAATAAAATCTCGATCAATCTTTAAAGTGTCAAAAGGAATTTTTTTCAGTCTTTCTAAAGAAGAAAACCCCGTAGCAAAGTCATCAATAGAAATATATAGACCAATATCTTGTAATTGAGATAGAATAACCCGAGAATAGTCTATATCTTTCATTACAGTACTAGCAGATATTTCTAACTCTAGTAAATAGGGTTCTAATTTAGTCTCATCTAATATTTGTTTGATTGTTAATGGTAAATCAGGTTGTTGAAATTGTAGAGAAGAAAGGTTTACCGATATTTTTGATGGTGGTAATCCTTGAGCATGCCAGGCTTTATTCTGCTTACAAGCAGTTCTTATAACCCATTCTCCAATAGGTACAATTAATCCTGTTTGTTCTGCTATGGCAAGAAAACTAGCTGGGGAAACTAGACCTAGTTCGGGATGTTGCCAGCGCAAAAGAGCTTCTATTCCTTGAATATCACCATTGCTAACATTAATTTGAGGTTGATAGTAAAGTACAAATTCTTCATTTTCTAAAGCATGATGTAAAAAATGTTCTAATTTTAGTTGCACCATAGCCTGAGAATTCATATTTTCACTATAGAAATGGTAGCTAAGAGCACTAGTATCCTTAATACGAGATAAAGCAATATCAGCATTTTTGAGTAAGAGTTCTACATTATCTCCATCTTGGGGATAAATTGAAATTCCCATTTTGACTGTAATATGCAATTGGTGCTTTTCTAGTTTAAAGTCTTGTTCTAAAGAATCTAATATTTTTACACTAACTTTAGCTGCTTCTTCAATGGCACTAATTGTGGGCACAAGAATGATAAAATTATCTTCCTCCCAGTGAACAACTGTATCTTCAGAGCCCAAAGCAGATTTAATTCTTTCAGAAAAACTAGAGAGTAATACATTGCTTAATCTAATATTTAAAGAGTTTTTTATGACTGGAAACTCATTAATTTTTACTGATATTATTGCTAGTAATTTATCATTCCTGGCTGCATCTCTTACGGCATTACTTAATTGTTCTAGAAATTTTATTGGTTTGGACACAATAGCGGGATTATGGTTATCACTATAATATTCTTGATCATCGTTATGATTTCTGATCAAAAATAATATAATCTGAGTTTCCTGATAATCTATTAAGTCAATATCCAAACTTACTGTAACAAGATTACCATTTTTACGACGTAAACAGTATTCTTCAATAAATAATGATTTTTTCGCAACAATATCTGATAAATTGTCTAAGATATCTGATTTGTCAAAAATTAAGTCATTAATCGAAGTTGCAGTCAATTCTTCTTGAGAATAGTTAAGAATATCACAAGTAGTTTCATTGACTTCTAATATTTTTCTATTACTGTAATCTACTAAAATTATGCCTTCATTATTTTTTTGAGATATAACATTGTAAATAGATTTTCTCAAAGATAATTTATTTCTTAGTATTTTATACTCAGTAATATCGTCAATATAGCTTCTAATTAGTTTATTTTCAGGCAAATAGTAAGAGCTTTGACGAAAATATTTATCATTTATTTTTAATTCTCGAACAAAAGCCTTCTGGTCGCTAGTGGCTTGAGATACTAATTCTTCTAGTAGAGGATGTTGAGCTCTTTTTCTGGTGAGATCCTTGAAAGATGCTAAAGCCTGAGAATTGATATAAGTAATATTATTATTGAGATCAATTTCAATAATTGATTGAGAACTTAAATCAGCAACAGAAGTTAAACGAATTAGTTCAGCATTATCAAATTGCTCAACATAATTTTGGTTTTCTTCCTCATAGGAAATTAATGTTTCTTTATTAATTAGAGTTTGTTTACTATGATCTTCGCGACTTGAAGCTCTAGATGATTCAAGAATAGAATTACCATAACTATTTGGTAGTCCAGGGTCCTGATCAGTGACTTGATATTTAGCATTTAAATCGGCACTAAACTTGATAGTATCACCATGCTTTAATTCATGAACTAAGCATTTTTTATTATTAATAAAAATCCCATTGCGACTTCTATTTCCCTGCAAGTCACCATCTAAAATCCAGTAAGAATAACTATTATTTTTAACGTCAGTTCTTCTTAGTAAAGTAGCATGATTTCGGGATACTTTTTGGGAAGAAAGAACAATATCATTATTAGAATGTCTGCCAATGGAATAGGTTGCTTCATTTAATGTAACTGCCTTGCTACAAGTCGAGTCTTCAATAATTAGTACATGATGCTTTATTCCTAATTCATTCATTATTTTTCAGAAAATATTTAGATATTTTGGGGATTGAATGTGGCTGCTAATTATGTTCTTTGGTAAAAATGAAGAATTAATAGTATGCCATAAAATAGGTCGGCAAAATTGCAAAACTACTAATCTTCAAGGAAACATATTAGGCTAAACGCTCATGCATTCTAACAACAGGATTAAACCTATAGTTCCCTAAAATAACCTTGAAAATATCATTTTTGAGGATTGGGGAATATGCTGAAAGGATGAACGATGAGGAAAATACACAATGAGATCTTCCCCATCTCCCTCGTCTTGATTAGAGATTAAGATCTGTAACAGCGCCTAAACTACTAGAAGAAACTAACTTGGCATATTTAGCTAATACTCCTCTGGTATAGCGAGGTGCGGTCGGTTGCCAATTGGCTTGGCGTTTGGCTAATTCTTCTTCGCTAACATTGAGTTGAAGTAATTTCTGACGAGCATCAATAGTAATACTATCCCCTTCTTCTACTAGGGCAATTGGGCCTCCTACTGCTGCTTCTGGCGCAACATGACCGACCACGAGACCGTAGGTTCCACCAGAAAAACGACCATCAGTAATTAAGCCGACAGAATCGCCTAATCCCGCACCAATAATTGCCGAGGTGGGAGCCAGCATTTCTCGCATTCCTGGCCCTCCTTTGGGGCCTTCATAGCGTACGATAATGACATCTCCTGGGTTAATTTTGCCTTGTAAAATAGCATCGAGACAGGATTCTTCGGACTCAAAAACTCTCGCTGGACCAGTAATTTGAGGATTTTTTACCCCACTGATTTTCGCCACTGCACCTTCGGTTGCCAGGTTCCCTTTTAGTACAGCTAAATGCCCTTCTGTATAGACAGGTTTATCCCAAGGACGGATGACATCTTGATTAGCTGGGGGAATATCAGGAACTTCGGCTAATACTTCAGCAATGGTTTGTCCAGAAATAGTTAAGGCATCACCATGTAGCAACCCGTGATTGAGTAACATTTTCATGACTAGGGGAATGCCGCCCACTTGATGCAGATCGGTTGCCACATATTGACCAGAGGGTTTTAGGTCGCAGATAACGGGAACTCGTTGACGAATGGTTTCAAAATCATCGATAGTTAATTCTACACCAATAGTATTCGCGATCGCGAGTAAATGTAAAACTGCATTGGTGGAACCGCCGACTGCCATAATGACGGAGATGGCATTTTCAAAGGCTTTACGGGTTAAAATTTGACTGGGAAGAATTTGTTTGCGGACAGCTTCTACAAGGACAAAAGCTGATTTTTCGGTACTTTCTGCTTTTTCTTCGTCTTCGGCTGCCATAGTTGAAGAGTAAGGTAAACTCAATCCCATTGCTTCGATAGCCGAAGACATGGTATTAGCTGTAAACATACCACCACAAGACCCTGCTCCCGGACAAGCATGGCGTTCAATGGCCATTAGTTCTGACTCATCGATTTTACCCGCACTAAATTGTCCTACGGCTTCAAAAGCACTAACTACAGTGAGGTCTTGCCCCTTATAATGTCCAGGTTTAATCGTGCCACCATAGACAAAGATAGCAGGAATATTCATTCTCGCGATCGCAATTATGGCTCCTGGCATATTTTTGTCACAACCACCAATTGCCATCACACCATCCATGCTTTGGCCATTACAAGCGGTTTCAATAGAGTCAGCAATCACATCGCGGGATACTAGAGAATATTTCATGCCTTCTGTACCCATCGAGATGCCATCACTGATGGTGATGGTGCCAAACATTTGTGGCATCGCACCGGCATCTCTAAGAGCAGTTTCCCCTCGTTTTGCTAGGATATTAATACCCATATTGCAGGGAGTAATTGTACTGTAACCATTGGCTAGACCGATTATGGGTTTCGTAAAATCTTCATCGCTAAAACCTGTTGCTCTAAGCATGGCGCGGTTTGGCGATCTCTGATGTCCTTGGGTTACAACTTGACTTCTCCGATTGTCTGACATACTATTTGCCTCCTTCTAGTTCTTCCTCTCTGTATATGATGGACTATTGAGGGTTAATTATTGATTGAATTAGATTTTAAGGTTGCGAGCCCCCATTCGAGGATAAAGGAATTCTACCTCAATAAATTGTAGACCTCTTAGAGACTACAGAGTTTTAACTCTAATTGCTTCTAATAGTGTTAGGGAAATTTTTTGAGTTTTTCTACCCTTATCAACTAAAAACTAACACCATTGGAGCGAAGTTCCGATATAATTATTCCCCTATGAGATTTTTGGCATTAAATACTGGCAATGACATTTAAAAATTTATGGCTCAACATCATGCCTCACAGCGAAATTTATTGCAATTAATTGAGACCAAATCTCAGACAATAATTATCTTGAGCAGTTTTATTATTTTATTGGTAACTCTATTACCATTTGATTTTAGTTATCCAGATAATTTCTCTTGGAATGATGTTACAACTATTATTGCTACAGGTTCTTCTATAGGAGATATTGTAGTTAATTTAGCTTTATTTATGCCTTTTGGTTGGGGATTAACTTCATTATTCACTATCAAAAAGTTTAGTTTACCAAAAAGTATCTTACTAACTTTTATTGCTAGTTTTTGTTTTTCCTCAATAGTTGAATTTTTACAAATCTTTTTACTTTTACGTAGGACTACTTCCACAGATATAGTCAGCAATAGTTTGAGTGGAATTTTAGGGGGAGTATTTTTTTTATTACTTCGCAATACATTAAAAAGAGTTGATTTGTATTTTAATAAAAGAATTATTTTTCAAATATTGATAGTTATTTGGCTTATCTATTTGATAATTATTGGTATATCGTTATTTTCTTTAAAAGATGCTACAAAACTCAGTAATTGGCATTCTCAATTTCCTCTGGTGATCGGGAATGAACAAACTGGTGATCGACCCTGGAAAGGAGAAATATCTTATTTGTATATCAGCGATCGCTTTTTGTCGAGTAAAACTATAGCAGAAATGTTGACAACTAACCAGCAAACTAAAACGCTTCAAGATTATTTCTTGGGAGCATATATTTTTGAGGAGTCACAATCAAAATATACTGATCAATTGGGTAATTTACCAAGTCTAGAATGGCAAGCAAAATCTATTACAAAAACAGATCAACTAGCTATAAATTTAGATAAAAATAATTGGTTAAAAACCGAAGTTATTCCCACTCAATTGAATCAAAAAATTAAGGATAACTCCCAATTCACTATTATTGCTAACATAAAAACTCATCAGAAACAACAACTAGGGCCAGCGCGAATCTTTTCTCTTTCCCACAATATGTATCAGAGAAATCTAACTTTAGGACAAATGGGAACAAGTTTGAATTTACGTCTACGAACTCCTATAACAGGCATTAATGGCAGAACACCAGAAATGATTCTGAGAAATTTCTTTAGCGATCTGCAACCTCATCAAATCGCGATCGCGTATAATAGCAAGCAATTAAAAATTTATGTAGATAGTATAGACAATGTCTATAATTTGAAACTAAATTCAGAAGCAGCTTTATTTTGGTCAGTTCTTTCTGTGTTAGGTAGCAAAACACCGATCTATATTGGCAAGAGCAGATTATACAATTTTCTTTATCATGACTTGTTATTTGTTCCTTTTGGTTTTTTATTAGCTTTGATATTAATTCTATTACCAAAGAACAAAAGATTTTATCTACTAATATTCTTTTGGGGAATAATCCTTCCTCCTTTAGTTATTGAGAGCATTATTGTTAGTACTAACAACAGAACTTGGAGTTGTGACTATCTTTTTGTGAGTATTCTGACAATTGTAACAACAAGCTTAATATTTAAAATTCTAATAACATTAAGATATAAAAATACTTAGCCAAAGGAATTTTCAAGAAATTCACGTAACTAGACTTAATTTCAAGTTAATTGTGATGGAAACGAAGTTTCCTGTTATTTTATCTCTAATTTTTGGCATCTATTTAGAATAATTCACTAGAAAATATTTTTTTATTTAGTTAAAATATTACTCTTTTTTACAATATTATTTTGCCTAAAAAAGGTATATTTTATATTTTTTTAATTAATTAACCTCAGTTTTGATAAATTATCTAATTATCGTCTGATTAACTTATTAATTAAAAGTTGCTTTTTAAAAGCTAGATATTGTTGACAAAGTCGAGTTAATTATTTCTTTTTTATTTATTAGATCCTGAAATAGTGATTAAGATCACAATAACTAATTGAGAAAGATCAATGTTAGATATGATTTAGATCACACTGATTTTACAGAATAATCATAATAATTTATTTAAGTAAATACACTGCGGTAAAAACACAGTGCAGTAATCAACTTAAGTAAAATTATCAAGAGTATTATAATCAATGGCATTAAAATTTATTACTATAAATAATTATTCTTCTCGTTTATTAGTTGCTTTAGGAGCTTTTTTAATCATTGATAAAGTATTTAGTCCTGCTGTTATAGCTGCTAATAATCAAAGTCATATTCAAGAAAATCAGATTACAAATGTTAGTTTTAGTTTAAATAATGCTATCGCTGCTGCTCCTCGTGTTAGCCCCGTAGCCATAAATTTAGTTAAACAATATGAAGGTTTCCGTTCTTATGCCTATATTGATACCAACGGTTTACCTGTAATTGGCTATGGGCAGTCTAGAATTAGAGGCAGAAAAGTTAGAATGGGGCAATACATTTCTAGGGCTGAAGCTGATGCAGAATTAGCTAAAGAACTGTATCGCATTCAAAGTTTAGTAGCGTCGAAAGTTAAGGTAAAATTAAACCCCAATCAGTTAGCAGCATTAACTTCTTTAGTATATAATGCTGGGTTTAGAGTTGTTACTAACAGTACTTTAAGTAGAAAGCTGAATGCGGGAAATTACGCAGGGGCTGCTAACGAAATCTTACGCTGGAATAAAGCTCATCAAGGAGGTAAATTAGTTCCTTTAGCTGGTTTAATTAAAAGAAGACAAGCCGAAAGACAATTATTTTTGACTCCTTATAAGTAAATCAACTTAATTCAACAGTAAATATTTTTTAATAGCAGGGGAGGCTGAGAACTCATAAGAGTTAAATCTGCATCCCTGTTTTTTGCTAGTTGATAATCAATTGCTATTCTATTTTCAATTAGGAGTTTTAGAATAAGAGACTGAAAGAGTTGATAGAGAAGAATCACTAAAAAAATTGACTTAAAAAGGGTTGATTAATAAACAACTCCACTCTTTCGGCTTATTTTGTTTAATGGGCTATCTTGGATAAAGCAAAATCAATGATTTCATCTTGGTTGACCATTGTAGCCAATTCTTCTGGTTCGTAATTTCCTGATGCCACTTCCAAAGAAGCTAAATCCAAAGCATTGGGATAAGCTGCTACTAGAATTTCTGTTAATTCTTCTACTGGTACGTAATAGCCACCAGCTTTGCGCCGCTTATTAGTATTAATAATTTCACGGATTGAATTACGAATAGAAACATCCCAGGATTTAGTAGTTCTGTTTTCTGCTTGTTGTTTAATTAGATGTAGAAGAAGAATAATTGCATAGCTACGAATTTTATCAATAATCGCTTTGCGTCCCATTTCTTCCAAATCTTCTACTAGAGCAAGAGAACCTTTAATATCTCCTTTTAATAATAATTGTTTAAGGTCTAGTAGTTCTTCCATGATAGGTAGTATGTTTTAAAGGCGATTTTTTATTTTAATTTTTCCAAGTACAGCCTAATTAAGAAAGTTACCAACTACTCTTTAAATTTCATAATTTTTGTAATTCTCCAATAACTATATTTTCCTTCAGGCTTTGCTTCACATAATAATTTTCCTCTATCCCAATTTACAGGAGTTGTAATCCCAAAAAATTGTAAGTTTGCTTTCATATTGATAACAGTGGAAAATTCAGAATCAGAAGAAGAGCAAATATTAAAAACTTCAATTATAAGATGAGGACTGAACCCATATTTTAGGAATTGAAAATTATAAGTCATAAATTTGATTAAATCAGCTTGATTTTTACCATAAATATCTCCACGAAAATCACTAGATATACAATCTTTTAATTCTTTTATATTTTTACTCTCATATGCTTTTTTGAATCTTTGAAAAAGAATAAGTGCAGATTGAGGTAGATGTTGTGGGCAGTAATTTTTATCTTTTTCTTCTGAGTATATCCTATAAATATCAGTGGCAACAGTAAAAATAAGTGAGGTCATAGCAAATTTTATAATGTGAACAATAAGCTTCTGCGCATAATTTTATTTTTCCCTCAAATTACAAATAATTCACTAATCAAGTTGTCTATTAATATTTTAAGTAATTTCATGTAATTACACTATTCTATAAACATTGTAGGGGCAATTCATGAATTGCCCCTACAGTTAAATTATGAGACTGTGATTTATTAATTAAACTTTTGCTTCTTCCTTAACTAATTTATCCCAGCCTAATTCTTTGAGATTATTATTTCTCCGCATGGGACGAGTAGCTAATTCTAGAATATCCCTAGCATTAGTAAAACCGTGAATTTGGGCAAAAGTGAATTCTACTGACCATTTGGTATTAATTCCTCTAGCTTCTAAGGGGTTAGCATGGGCCATTCCTGTAATCACTAAGTCAGGTTTGATTTCTTTAATGCGTTGAAGTTGATTATAGTTATCGGGTTTCTCCACAATAGTTGGCAGAGGAACCCCCATTTCATTACAGGTTTTTTCTAGTAAATCTAATTCTGCTTTTTGGTAACGCTTATCCATGTAGGGAATCCCAATTTCAGGACAAGTCATCCCGCAACGAATTAGAAAACGTGCTAAGGAAACCTCTAAAAGATTGTCTCCCATGAAGAAAACAGATTTACCACGAATTAGTTTGATATAATCTTCCAGATTTTCCCAGATTTTCGCTTCTCTTTCTTCTAAACCCTTGGGCTCAATACCGAATACAGAACAGATTTTCTCAATCCAAGCACGGGTACCATCCGGGCCAATGGGGAAAGGTGCACCGATGAGTTTGGTTTTACGACGACGCATTAGAGTTGTCGCAGTACGAGATAAGAAAGGATTAACACCGCAAGTATAGTAACCTTCTTCGATGACAGGTAATTCGGTAAAGCGTTTCGAGGGAAGCCATCCGGATACTTTGATGCCTTGTTTTTTTAGTTCTAAGGTCAGGTTTGTGACTACAGGATCGGGTAAAGAACCGAATAATACTAGGGGAGGATGATCGACATATTCTGAATCTTCTGCCTTGACTTCTTCTTTCTTGCGTCCGAAGTTCATCAATTTGGAAATTGCGTTGCGTTCGTCTTTTTCTGCTTCTTCTACAGGTGCTTTTTTTGGGCATTTATGCGCCATTGCCGCGAGTACAGTGTCTTCTCCTTGAGTGAAGGCATAGTCTAGGCCATTAGCGCGGGCTGTAACTATAGGAATACCGATTTCTGCTTCTAATTTAGGGGCTAAACCTTCGAGATCCATCTTGATAATCTCGGTGGTACAAGTCCCGATCCAGACAATAACACTTGGATTGCGATCGCGTTTTATTTGAAGGCATAATCTTTTCAATTCTTCGTAATCACTGAGTTTGGCAGAAATATCTCCTTCTTCTAATTCCGCCATTGCGTAGCGAGGTTCGGCGAAAATCATTACTCCCATAGCATTTTGCAGAAAGTAGCCACAGGTTTTGGTGCCGATTACCAGGAAGAAACTATCTTCTATTTTCTGATATAGCCAAGCAACGCAGCTAATGGGACAAAAAGTATGATAATTTCCTGTTTCGCAATCAAAGTTTAAGGCGCTAGGTGCTTGTTGGGTAATAGTCATTTGTTATCTTCTCTCTAGTTACCTTTTAAGTTACTCACTAAATACAAAATTACTGTTGGGGGACTAGCCCCCCAAAGCCGAGGCAACGTGGTGCGAATGCATTCGCACCTTTAAGTGCCGTCCCAGTGGGGACGTTACGACCTCCCCACTCCCCTGCCGTATTGATTGATTGACTACAACATAATGCCCATCAATCACTGGTGCTTATTGAGCAAGAAGGGTTTTTATAATTCAAAATTTACAATTGAATCAAACCATCATGAGGTCTAACTCTTCTTCTTTTGATTTAGTGGGATTGAGATAGAAATCGGATAGCAGACTAAATAATTCTCTATCTTGAGCTTCGTTGGGGACAACTCCTTCTGGTCTTGCCAAAATCTGATCGGCGATGTTGAGATAATAATCGCAAACAAAACTCAGAGCAGGATCTCCATCTGCCATTTCAAACAGGGTTTTCCCTTTAACGCGGGATACTCGAATATCTTCAATTAAGGGTAAGATTTCCAATACAGGCATTGGTACATGAGAGATGTATTTGTCTATTAGATCTCGTTTGGAAGTTCTGTTGCCAATTAAACCAGCAAGACGCAGCGAATGAGTTCTAGCTTTTTCTCTAACTGAAGCAGCAATGCGATTGGCAGCAAATAAGGCATCAAAACCATTGTCAGTAACAATCAAACAATAGTCTGCATAGTTTAATGGTGCAGCGAATCCTCCGCAAACTACGTCACCAAGTACGTCAAAGAGAATGACATCATATTCATCAAAGGCGTTTAATTCTTTGAGAAGTTTTACGGTTTCTCCCACAACGTAACCGCCACAACCTGCACCAGCAGGAGGACCTCCCGCTTCGACGCAGCTTACTCCACCATAACCTTCATAGATTACATCTTCTGGCCAAATATCTTCGTAGTGGAAGTCTTTTTCTTGCAAGGTGTCAATAATAGTGGGAATTAAAAAGCCTGTAAGGGTAAATGTGCTGTCATGTTTGGGATCACAACCAATTTGTAAAACTTTTTTCCCTCTTTTGGCTAAGGCAGCGGAAATGTTGCAGCTAGTTGTAGATTTACCGATTCCGCCTTTGCCGTATACTGCTAATCTTATTTGTCCCACTTTGTTAACCTCTCTTGATTCGCCCTCTCTGATGTAGAAAGGAAATTATTTTCAAATGATTTTGGTTTGTTAAGTCAATTATTTACTTATTCATAGTGAAAAATAAAGCAGTGTTAAGATTGCAAATTCAACTAAATCAAACTATAAAAACTTTAAAAATATTATTTGCAGTTTAAATAGCTCTATTATTCTGATTATTTGATAATATAATCTAAAAAAATAATTTATGTATATATATTATATAAATAAAAACAAAAAACAAATTATGCTGCTAGTAACTAGAATACGATCGCAATTGCTAGTAAACTTGCGATCACGTATAAGTATTTATTACTAAAATTTCAAGGCAAAAATCTCTGTAGTGCTTGTTTTATAAGGATTTAGAGTTCGGACAGCTACTGGAAAATTTTCAAGCGATCGCGAAAACTATTGAATGTAAAATCAGACTGAGATTGGGAAATAGTGTTTTTTGTAAATTAAGAATAAATTTTTCAGCTAACGAATCAATTAAGGATTTGAGCTGAGAAAATTCTCAGGATTTTCTGCTTTAAGTCTCATCTAAAAAGAAGAATCTAGAAACTTGATAACTCAAGTTGCGGGAAGCAAACAAAGATGAAAACATTATTGCAAACTAGTTTATTGATTAGCTTATTGGGTATTTTTGCTACTCCCGCCATTAGTATGGAAAGCGATGAAGTCAATTCTACTCAAAAATCATCCGCATTAAGCCTAAAAGGAATCATGAGTCGCAACATTCTCTCAGGATATCCAGTCTCTAATGAGGACAGATCATTTGGCAACAGGGAATTAAACTATCAACAACCAAGCAACCCAATTCCTCTAGTAAAGGAAAAAACTCCACCGAATAGTTCTTTAGGATTACAAAACACAGGAGAACCTCGGGCAAATTCGTTCCGAATTTCCATTTTCCAATTCTAAAAGCCAATTGATCTTGAATTAAGGCTAAAAATTTCATAACGAAAGCTTAATAAAAACCATGAAATTAACTAAGGAACAAGAATTTGAAAAAGAAATATTGAAGCGCTGCCTAGAAAACAATCCCGAGCAAGCATCGAAGATTGTCGCAGAATTATTTGATAAATTAATCCAAGAACGACAAGAGCAGAAAAAACTTGAATCTCAATACGACGAATTACTACAAAAATATATTATTCTCCGTGATGCTTATATCGCAAACCTTAAGCTTATTAATCGCAATCAAGTAAGAACAGCATTGACAAAAATCATCCAACTACCAAATTTTATTTAAAAACCAGAATATCGCTGAGCTTTCAGAATTGGTTTTGGTTGGTTAGAGGAGAGTTTTTTAGTACATAAACACATAATTAGTTACACATATTTTTTCTATAGGTTTCACACAAGACGCGGTTTATTGACACAATGTCAAGAATTGGTGACATTATGGCTTCGAAAGGTCATGTTTAATCCAAAATGTCATGAAAATTTAACATAACGATCCCCAAAAACCTTGTTAAACCGTAAAACACTGATTATTGCTTGGCTCTTACCCTTGATTTAGCAAACAAAATCGTTTTAGATATGTAGAGTTATAAAAAACTAAAAATAACTAACAAAAATAAAAGACTACCCAGTATGACAATTCAAACAACCTGTCCTGCTCGCATAGTCACAAGGCTGCCAACAGCTAGTTACCGTCAATAAAAAATCGGAGGCTGTGAATCAATGGCAAAAGAACGTCCCCCTCTAGAGGAAATGACTCTGAGGCAACTCCGCAAAGTTGCCAGTGAGTACAACGTTTCCCGTTATAGTCGAATGCGTAAGGCGCAGTTACTGACTGCCATAAAAGAAGCAATGAAAAAACAAGAAACAGAAAAATTAGATCAGGGTTCGTCACTTAATCAGGAGGAACAACAAGTGAAATCTACCAAATTTGAAGTTGGTCAAGAAACTCCCGAAGCTAACGATCTATCTTCTGTAGATCAAGATTTAGGAGAATTACCCGGCGGATATGGTCAAAGCCGTATTGTGCTATTGCCAAGAGATCCTCAATGGGCATATTGCTACTGGGATATTCCTAATGATCATAAAGAAGAACTTCGCCGTCAAGGCGGTCAACAGCTAGCGCTGCGCCTTTATGATATCACCGATATCAATCTTGATTATCAAGCTCCTCACAATATTCAGGAGTATCTATGTGACGAGATGGCGCGGGAATGGTATTTACCGATTCCTGTGAGCGATCGCGATTATGTAGTAGATATCGGTTATCGTTGTGGTGATGGTCGTTGGTTGAGTCTAGCTCGCTCTGCTGCGGTACGGATTCCTCCCGTATATCCTTCTGACTGGATTGAAGATAATTTTGTTACTGTTAGTTGGGATCAGGATTTACGCGGCGCAACAGTATTTGAACTTGTTCCTCCCGACAAAAAACCAGCTCCAGCGACTACTGCTGATAATGCAATCTACGATCAGATCTTCGGCATGGCAGAATCTGCTGAATCTATGCGAGTTGCTGGTTCCGTATTTGGTTCGATGCACCAAGAAGCTCTCAGTTCCTATGTCTTCCCTTCCGGGGTTGGTAAATGGGCAATTCCCACTCCTTCTGGCATTAACATGTCTGGTGTAGGCATTAATGTCTCTGGTTTAGCTTCTGCGCCTCCAGCTCGTCCTCGCAAATTCTGGTTAGTTGCTGATGCGGAACTAATCGTTTATGGGGCTACTGAACCTGATGCGACTGTTACTATCGGCGATCGCAAAATCGAATTAAATCCTGATGGTACCTTCCGCTTCCAGATGTCTTTCCAAGATGGAGTCATCGACTATCCTATCGTTGCGGTTGCGGCTGATGGAGAACAAACTCGTTCTGTTCACATGAACTTTGAGCGTCAAACTCCTTCTCGCAATACAAATACTAAGGAAGAAGCTGTTGAAGAATGGTTTGTTTAGTAATTAATAATTATTAATTATTGAACATTTCAAATAAAAATAACCTCTAGCATTATTGTTAGGGGTTATTTCTATTAATATGGATTAATTGTTTTTTTGTTTTTAGAATTTATTGTTAAAAGAATTAAGGACAGCCTCATAATCAGCTTTATTCCTATCAAACTTCGACGGGAGACTCCATAAAATTACTTGATGAAAATGAGATTTTGTGTCAATCGTAACATGCCAGTAGCGTATACGAATGCCATTGATCGATCCTGTTAATTCATATTTGATAGCTGAT
>JAAUYH010051424.1_pt1 | contig 24674 bp, 15 predicted proteins | sample 7278061 | NCBI WGS metagenome assembly JAAUYH01 (sample SAMN14350203, study PRJNA611818) | marine sediment metagenome | isolation source: surface marine sediment (0.6m) | place: French Polynesia: Moorea | collected 2018-08 | reverse complement strand
TTTTGAATTTCACTTCGATGTTCGAATTTGTCAGTTGCTTTTTTAATAGACTTAATGGGCAAATCTCATTCTGTCTTGAAAGTCAATGTCATTTTCGAAATTCATTACTCGTGACCAATTGACTCTGAAGCAGTGCCAGATTCAATCATATAGCACAATAAAGTCGAAAAAAGTATCGGGCATCAGGATGATTGTTATCATCATTCTGAGTTCCATTGTTTCGAAAATATTTCAATTTCTGCGTTTCGGAAAGAGGATGGTCTCTTGAAGCTGTGACGTGAGTGTTTATAGATCTTGACTAATTTTCATCATCTTCAACATATACTTCTCATCTTTCCCTGAAATACGTAACTCAATCAATTGGATATCATTCGAAGTTAATTGCCATACTTGAATAATTCACCCTACAAATTACAATTATTGTTGGCACACAATTTAAAGTGTTCATTTCGGATTGAGGAGAAATCAAATTATTGTTATTAACTTAAAAATGAAAAGCAGAGTCGATAGGATCAAGAACATCGCTCGTATTCACACTTTGGTTAAGATAAGAAATATAATCGTCCATATTAATATCTTCTAGATCTGGATTCCGTGGTTTCTCTATAACTTTGCTAACAGTAAATCCGATGTCTTGTAGTTTTCGAATCGTAAAACCCATATCGAATTTCAATATAATCGATGGATACGCAACAATGTAGGTGATGAGGAGAAAGAATAATCGATATGGAAAACCCAAGTTTTGTCACTGCATTGAGTCTGTTACGTTGAAGGACTAGAAAGAAGATACTGTACTGTACAAAGGAGTATAGAAGCAAAAGAAACATTCATTTTGCAACAAAAGGACCCTCAGTTATATTGCAAAGTGATTCTGGTAGTCTTTACTCCCCTTGTGAGTACTAAGCCGGGTAAGCAGCGTTTCTGTGATGGAGTGGTTCCACATGCAACCTCTTGTGACCTAGAATCGGAGGCCAAACATGGAGAAGCCAGACTGCCGTATTTTAGTCGGTTTTGGCAGAGCTTTCGGTGTCATGATGAATTTGTTAGGTAGAATGAAGTGCAGTAAAAAAATAATGGGAATGAGGTGAGGAAGTGATGCGTTGTAGTTTGTTGTTTACTGTTCCATCCGAGGCGAAATATAAATTACGGTTGACTTAAACCGTAAACAACAATTGCTCCTTAGATTTCCGGTTAATCTCCAGATTTAGGCGCAAATTTTGCCTTGATTTGTAGCTTGCGGTTAAGATTTACCGACAGCTGCCGCTTCGCAAGTTGGAACAGCAAACTATAAACTGTAAATTAGATGCCTCGTAAACTCTCTAATAAGGGGAAGAACGGATAATATGCAGAAAATGTGGTGAAATGTGCCGGGAAATAGAAATAGCCGTCCTGTAATGCAGAGGATCGGGCCAATCATTATTGAATAGAATAGCTTCGCGAAATGTGATTGGCCATTTTGCAGTACCGCATTGTAAATTTTGTGCTGATGCTATCCGTTTCCCGCGCTATGGAAGACTTCCAGTAGATCAGTTGACTCAGTCCTCATCGTTCTGACCACCACCATTTCATATGCACCACACACACCTTCTCACAAATCGTTAACCGACACATCTGCACACACTAACGAACGCAACGCACAATGTCACAGAACACGAACAACAACTCTATTCCCGAGGGGGCCAAGTCTATTCCGAAGGAGAACAGCAACATGAGCGTGCCGCCTGGGGTGGCGACCGACAAGAAGAAGCGCTCAAAGAAGCGTAGCGAGTCCTACTCAATCTATATCTACAGGGTGCTTCAGCAGGTGCATCCCGGCACAACCATGTCGATGAAAGCGATGAACATCATGAATTCGTTCGTGTCGGACTTGTTCGACAGAATCGCTACAGAGGCTGCTAAGCTCGCGCAATACACGAACACGAAGACGGTGACTTCGCGAGAAATTCAGACCGCCGCTCGACTACTGCTGCCAGGTGAGCTCGCCAAGCATGGAGTAGTTGAAGGATCCAAGGCAGTTACTAAGTATACCTCTTCTTTGTAGATCTTGTAACCTCTAAAGAGTCTAAGCTTTCACTAAGTATTTCCTTACTATATAGATACTGCGACGTCTGAATGAGCACAGGCTGTCCGTTACCAACTCTTTCTCTTCCTCGTAAGTATTGTCAATCTGTTATCAACTGCCCGTCTCTATAATTAAGCTGAGCACCTAAACTCAACATCTTGTAATCTAGTACTGCAACGGTCTTGGAAACAGATAAAAACCGTCAAATTAGTGATTTTCTGTTTCTTTTATCGCATCGTTCGATGAACAGTTGATTTTATTAGGTGTAGCTGGAGCAATTCCGTTGCACAAATAGAAATAGTCCAGTACTGGTAGCAGTGCATTTTCCATATCGGTCATGGGGAGGTGCGATGGAAAGGCCTGCCCTGTTAACACTGTATAGTGCGTGCATCTATCATCAGCTAAACAATTTAGACTCATAGAACCAGGCGTATGGCTACGATTTATCTGTGCGATGATACGGAAGTTCAATACTTGCATTTCTGCCTTCGTGCCACCGCTCGTGTTGTCCTGCTTGCATCAGACGGCTCGACGACTTGGTTTAATTATGAAATGTTTCAAAACATTTGAATTGTGAAAACAGTCATACCTGATTCATGACTTCAGAAACGAAATTGAGTACCTTGATGAACGGGAAGCGAAGATGAAGTTTTGTTCAGTGTCGTACTTTACCAGGTACAGTGAGACAAGAACGCGTTGATGTGGACGAAAAGGTTGTAGGCTTGGTTAACAATCACACACACACACACACTCTGTCTATCTTTACTTCGAACGCTGCGCCTACGATTGAATAGTGGTCGAAGTTGTCTTCTCCATTTTGAAGCCATCATGAGTTCATATAGGAGCGAAATTGATGTGTCCAGTGGCCAACTGATATCACAACGTTCCCGTCAGAATCGTAATCACACCATTTAGAGCTAGGAGTTCTTCCGTATAAATTCACTACGCGCTATGAATCCTCGTATTTCTGTCTCACGAGCATCTCTAAGTGCACCGATGTTTCAAGTCGTGATATGGCGCCGGCAAACTTAGGCTTCATGAGCGCTAGGTAATCCGTTTTGCGTTCCACAATTCCTTACAGCTCTTCTGCAGATCGATCATTCAGAGCTGAAGTAAGGTCTTGATGAATGAAATCCACTGGGAGCAGTATTATTTGTCGGAACATGCCTTTTCTTCCGATTCCAGGGTACCTTCTCGATTCGTGTCGCGGCATACAGTTGAGCCGGAGCATGACGCTCGAACTCACACTACCACATTTTTCATCGCCTTTCGACTTGTCACCGTAGTTTGGTTCTTCAGTTCCGCCGGACTATTCCTCCCTCAATCGTTCTGTTCGACAGAATACTTCGATTTTTTGCTTAGGAATAATCGATATTCATTTTTGATTAGAAAGTGTTTGAAATACGGGCAAGTCTATTATTATTGCTTGGAAAGGCTCGTATTTCTTTATTTACGCAACATATTGTTCCCCGGCTCGGAAACCAAATATCGATCAGGAACCGACTCCCCATTTTATAATTCGTGGAAAAATCAGACAGTGAAAATTTAATACTTTACTTTTATCGAATTGCCATCAATTTTTTGTCTTGACACCAGACTGCAACACTTTCAACTAAAGCAGATAATGAAAAGTCCATTAGAGTTCAGCTAAGCTCAGTGCAGTAGCGATCGGTGTATACAGCAATCCTTCCCGTCGGAGAAAACCGTTGAAATTCGTTTATTGGATAATGCATTCACATATAATCAGAGGTCGGGTACATCCACTGTGGATGTACCAGAATATTTGCATCATTCCAAAGTTAGGATTCGTTTATCTCGCTAGTACGTATTTCGATGTTACTTCACCAAACATCGCTAAGATGTGTATAAAAGGACGCATATTGGGTTGAAGAGGTTCCTGAACGGTATTCAAATCTGCAAGATAGGTACTTAACTCTTGCACTCTATCGTCTTTTGATGAATTGGACTTTTTAAGTGACACACGGTAAAAGGGATCGCTCGATTAGAAATGAGACGGAACTCTTAAATTATCTTGTCAAAACTACGATAATTTCTATTATTTGAGTAGTAACAGCCTCATTTTAAACCAAGCGTACCCGAACAGCACCTTAATTTCAATCTTATCAAATATTATGTAAAATTTCCAACTCCCAGTTAGGCCTAAATAAAGTTCAGCAAAATGAAAAGTTTAGATTGCCTATAGCTGTAGAGATGGTAAGTATACCTATACTGTTTCCGAAAAGAGTTTTTCAGTCAGATGAGTCGCATGGCATGGCAACGATCGCGTGCCAATCGAAATTCTTGAAATATGCGGTTCAATTAATGCATTCTCCGCACTTCGTTTTCTTTTCTTTGCAAATAAATCTAATACTAGGACTTACTAATGCAAGAAGTCATATTCATTGGAAATATGAATGCGTTTTATCACGTGTAGCTCGTGTTTCTTGAAGAATATTTCTATAGCATTACTATCTACACTCAAATAAGTGTGCCGAATCTGCTATTTCAGATCGTGGCTAGTTGAAAATAGTAAAAAACTAGTTCTAGATTGATCTAAATGTTTCAAGAGACTTCTAAAAATCAGTACATTCTCCTGGAATATTCGAGATAATTCAATTTGTGTCACCATTGTATGATTTGCTTTCAGCAAAAATTTGTATTAATCGAGAAGTCGACTAGGGGCCTAGAGCATCCAACCATTCGCCTTTGATCTGACCACTACCTACTGAATTTTAACCATGTTTTAATCGTTTCACTGCAGGCATCGGCATAGTTGACAAAGCTGGAGAAGAACACGAAGGAAGTCGGAAATCTTTGTCTGGAAAAAGGTTGGGTCACTACCTCTTGGCTCGATTTGTCCGAAAGAAAGTATTATACCAGTTTTACTTATTCATCCGAGTACTTCCAGCCCAGGAATGAGTTCTGCGGGGTCGACGCCGACATTCACCGTTGAGGTTAGGATTTTTTAAGCCGCAGTATCCCTCAGCATTCTTATTGTAATATCGTCTGTTATGTAGGTCTATCTATTGGGCAACCTAATTGGATTACGGACGCAGTAATGCGCTTTAACTTCACGTATAAACGGGTTTAAACCGTAATCGCTAGAAGTGATAGACTGATAATCATAACTATTTTTCACCTTCCCTAATAGACTCTAGCTCTATTTTAAGTCCTGAATTGATTTGACAACTTCCAAACCGAACAAACTGGAGACTTTAAACAAGAAGCTCGGTGAATTCGCCGTTCGAACCTGAATGTATGATACGCTACTTTGCTTTGTTTCTCTGTTTCCCTTTCTATCTTTTCCTCTAATTAGCTTTTTTTTATAGTAATCAATCCATTCGTTTTTACTCAAAAAATGCCTCAGGGTCCCTGAAAAACCAAAAATGTTCTTCACGAAACCGCTTTTTTCAAAGCCGGAAGACCCCAGGGTTTTTCTAATTTCTGCATTATAACGCTTTTGTCACGCTTCCACTGGTAAGCGTACAGCGACAAGCAGTGACGGCCTTCTGACAAGCTAGATTTCTCTATTACAGTTACCAGTTTACTGTAATGCACGGACTGATTGTACATAGAACGATTGTGCCTATCACTGTAGACACATAGTACGTACCTTCAATACGTCCATCACAGGCACATTGCAGTCATCCACGTCTGTGGCGCAAAGCAGTTAGTTTACTATACTCCTACTTCAGTTCCATTTTAGATTCTTTTCTACTGTAGTATCATACCAGCCTAGTCTATAGAAAATCGATCGACCCGCGACTTCTCGTTCACCGGTTTTGGCAGCTTGAGCCCCACCCCGTGGTTTCCCTAACATGCGAAGTCAGACAATACTAGGCATCAGTACAAAATTGGAATGAAATTCAGTTGGATGATCCTATGAAATTGTTTCGCTGTCACATTTCTATCTGGCTCTGTCGCCGCCTGGTAGTATACTCCCATGGGCTCAAATACTGTTCCTAACAATTGGGATGACTTTGAAGCCGCTTCGATTCATGAATTTTTCCTTTTGATAGTGTTCAAAGGTCTAGAGACAAATTACGCAAACTTGTCCAAAGGCCGAGAGTCTCAAGCTACCTTTCGGAATCCCCGCAGTATTGTTTTGACCATTCCAGGCGTGAGTGAAGAGAAGCAGTTTGATCTATTCTGCCATGCACTGGAGCCTGATGTACGATTGGAATCTATGAAAGCAGGAGTTTAGTAAATAAATGAAGCTTAAAAATTGCTCTGAAGGTTGATTTTGCAATGTTTAGCGCAGAATTGTATCTGATCTTTAGCACAAAAACATTTAGATGAACTCTTTTGCAAATCGGAAACTTTGAACAGAGCAAATGTGATGGGGAAAGGAATGGCTGTCTTAAGCGCCATAAGGTCGGCTCTAGACCGTAAAAGTGTGCGAACAAAGGTCCGCTGAAAGTAATTATTGGAAACAAAAGCATGAATAATGAATCAGAAGTACCAGTAGTAAGGCAGAAAACAAACCGGTCTACCGAGAATTGTAAATAGTACTCTGGTTGGACGAAAATTTAGTGCTTTTAGAGCTTTAGAAGGTGAGTTGGGACACTTAGTAAGTGTAGTGGATAGGTTCAGATGCAAAGTAGAATAAATTATACCCCGAAACGTTAATTTTAATTCATTTTATCATGAGGAAAGTGAAATAATCCCTGTTGAAGATCTTATGCAAATGGATGAATTAATTGTACCGGATGGATCAATAGATGGAAAGAAAGTGTGAGTACTCAAAGATGATGGATGATACACTAATGTCGGATAGCAATGTTTTTTGAGAAAAATTCCAAGCACTTCAACCGAAAGTAGCGTAAGGTTGAAGTGAGTCATTCACAGGAAGGACCAGTTGAAAAATCATCAAAATTCATACTAAGAGCTGCACGAACTATTGAAAAGCACTCGTACAAGTCAAATTTGCTCGTGGACAATAGCCAGTAATACCTAATTCTTGGCATATCATGGCATGATGGCTGTAAAACATCAATCAATTACAAGAATAGGATCATGAGGGTAGGCGAGAATAAGTGGCAAATGATTCTTTCGAAGAAGCTTGGATCTCGATTCTTATTTTAAGTGTTAAAAAGTTCTGGAATATGATGAGAGAAATCGTTCGGATTTGAATTTTTTGACTTGCACCAAAAATGACGCTCGAAAGCAATTAGTAACGGCAGAGTAATTTCGAAGTACGCGAATCCAGGTCTGAGAAAAATGCTGAAAAAATTTAGTGCTGTAGTTAGAGAATAATTTCCAGCCCTAATTAACGCCCGGAAGAGCAACAGATTATGATATTCAGACGTTCATGGATGCTAAGTCGACGCATAGGCCTTTGTATCAGCTATCCCTAGTTGACCTAAGAGTCCTGAAAAATTATGTACAAGAAATGTAAAATATGGAAAGATAAGGCGCAGACCTCTGTTCCTTGCCATAGAAAAAGGTAAGCCGTTACGGGGTGTAGTCGATTATCGAGGTCTGAATTCAATTACAAAAAAACAATGCAACTTTTCTTCCCTCATATGAGAGGTTCCACTAGGTTGGAGATGCAAAAATATTTTCAAATATGTATCTCAAAACTGGATTTCACCAAATCAGGATTAAGCACGAAGACACAGGAAGCACTGCCTTCAATAAAATTATGGTCCATTTGAGTATTTGGCTATGCCCATGGGATCATGGTTTCCAATCTATTGTGAATCGTTTCTTCTATGATTGTCTTGATGTCTGCATGGTTGTTCACAATGATGACATCTTAATATCCTGCAAATATAAAGAGTCACATCTAAAACATCTGAATATAGTCTTACCTGGTCTCAAAAATCACCAATTGTATGTATCGCATAGGAAATCTGTATAAACGAAATCAGAAATTTTATTACTCGAAACGATTGGTGGAATAAGAGAGATCGAAATTGACCCGAAAAAAATCGAGAGCTTCCAGAATTGGCCAGACCCAATGACGTTGACCGATGTAAGAAAATTCACGGGTCTCCGTTAATTTTCTCGACGACTTGCCAAAGAATTCGGAAAAAGGCGGCACTCTAGACAAACCTAACAAAGAAAGGCAAGGAAATCAAAAGTAGGATATTGTATTTGATGATGCATTTCAACCATTAAAGAAAGCCGTACCAAATGCGCCAATACTTGTACTAATAGATCAGGATAAACCTTTCCGTGGACTTATTTATGCTTCGAGTACAGCTGTTAGTGGGAAGTTGACAAAACTAGGCGATTGTTGGAAAGACGGAGTAATTGCTTTCTCCTCAAAGAAGTTGAGTTCGACAGAGCAGAGCTAAACTACGAATGACAAGTAACTGTTAGGGATTTTCTATATCATTCAAAGGTTTAGATGTCACCTTGAAGCATCGAGTTATGAGGTATTTGGGATAATCAAGTATGAAGAATTTCTTCACCAAATTGAATCTGAGTATAGTAGAAGCGTGATGGCTGAAAATTCTAGGTAACTTCGGCATTTTCCTAGTTTCCTTGAAGCTAGGGAAGATACATGTGCTTGGTGATAGCTTGTTTGGAGCTCCTCATGCCTCTGTAAACATCCCAGAAGTCCGTAAAATTGATCTTCATGATGTCAATGGTAGCTACGAAGATGATAATTTCTAAGTAATGTATCAAAACGTACGACAGGAGAATAGATAACTGATGAAAAATTCAAAACAAGAATAGAAAAGATATCACTTTTGCTCCATTTTGACGATGGAAAGCTTATGTATGAAGTAAAGCTACGTGTAGGGAAGAAGTATATTTCTACAGTGATGCAGTCAAGTCATGATTCGAATACTGCAGGTCACTCTAGCTATCTTAGAACATTATACAGACTAAAGGGAGTGGTATCTAACATTCGAAGCTGAATGATTGAATCGTGACAAGCGATGTGGTACAGACCGGAGAGTCAAATATGTTGTTCCTACTACTTGTGTTAATTGTACAAAATGGGTCACATTGTATCATTGGAAGTTATTCTGGTAGACTTGCAAAGATTAATTCAATTAAGAGAGCTAACCTACATAGTTTATGATGAAATTCATAGTAAACCAGATTAATAAGAATAAATAGTATTCTAGATATATTCGACTACGATGTTTATTCATCACTTATAGTTGAGGATGCTTGGTGTGCTTCAACCACTGTTTTATTTTCACCTCATCTTTATCATACTGAAAGGGATTCTGATCCTAACCTTGGGCATATGTTGCGCGATTTCGAGGGAATCGATTGATTACGGTTCGTCGGGGTAGTAGAGATTGCAAGAGTTGGTATGATTCTTTGTGGAAGCATTTTCGTTGGAGAAGAATAACTAATCATGTGCGCAAACATCCTAGATTTGGTTAAGATTTGAGCCTCACCCGCCAATAGCATCTTGTACTTCAGCCAAAGGATAGTTGCTATTTAAATTTCGGAAAATCGCTACCGGGTTACCGCTTTTTTTTCGCCACCCAAGATTAGCATGCAAATAAAAATCGGTATCAGTAACCTGTTTTGTGCATTGAAAATCCATAACTCAAATGTCACACAAATCTTTGACCAAATGAGTCTCATCGAAGTTAACAAATTTTTTTATCTAGACCTCCGTCAATTCACGCTAAATGTAACTAAGATGTAGGCAAGCTTTTTGTTACCTTATACTTTTTCCTGGAGAAACAAAGACCTCTCTGCTCAAACTCTGGTTTTGATATTGCATAGAGCAAAGAAATCATAAGCGCAGGTGTTGTAAGAGTATCAAAAAATTCACCCTTGGTTTATAATTTGATTTTAGTTTAGGCCCAGGGAACAGTAGGGTGTCTCACAAAGGCCGTAAAAAATACGGTTGATAATCGTGATGCAGTTTCACATCTAAACCTTTCAGTCGCTTTATCTCTGCTTGGCGAAGTTCATGCAGCACATTTTCTCAAACATTTTGTCTCCTCACAAGGTCTTTAAGTGCTGTCACAGGACAAAGGTGAACAGTGCGGCTATTTAGAATATAAGGTCCAGATGGCTTGTTTTGAGGCGAAAGATATTTGAGTGAAAATTGAAGGCAGCTTTTTTGAAACTTGCTTGCAGCTATTCCAGAATCCCGACCACTGCAGTTACATTTTCGGTCATCTAAAGAATCACAGATCTCTTTAGTGACATTTTAAAGACCATATGGACATTAAATTCTACTTGACAGGCTCTTCTGGAGGGATAGGACTTGTATTGAGTAAGTGTCCTCGTCCGTGTAAACTATGTTACTTTGTAGTTTAAAATTCTTCCGATACGAAACCCATACAAATTAAATGGGTTATTTCATTCAATGTTATAGTATGCAACCTTAGACGAAAAGGTCAAAGTAGATTGGATCGGCTGAAATCTCTAGGCATCTCCGGGAAAATATAGGAAAATAAATAGTGAACTGATAAGTTTAGAAGCAGAAATACTTCATATAAAAAAGCAAACAAAAACCGCACGAAGTAAGACTTGAAATTTATGTTAAATAAAATACTGAAGTCCAAACAAAAATTTATCAACACCAAATGGAACGCAACTAACTGAAATGAATCGAACAAATTTAAAAACCATTTATCCAGTCGTTGGAAGTCGGTTGAATATTCTCCCTTTTCTCAAAATTCAAAATCAAGAACGGTTTCTTCCTATAAATATATTCGACCAACCTTTGAATAAATGTTTTCATATTTAACGGTTAAGATCATCTACGTTTCAGATTGAAATACAACCAAAATTAAATACAGAAGTTTTTTATTTTCCAGTCCAAAACGGATTTTAAAATTTGTTTTCGAGACTAATGAAGTACAAATGTACATAACAGTGCTACGTCCGATAATATTCTGCATTTATTATTCAAACATCTATGAAGAAGAATAAAATAATATGTAATACTAGATGATGATTCTGGTTCCTTTAGACATACTCTGAGTCGATGGGTGGATTCCAATTTTATTGGGTGCAAGCAAACGATAAGCAATCTTTTAGTAATGCGAATTGACGTTGAATATTGTAGCATCTCTTATCACAAAAGAAAGTAAGCAGAATATGAACCTATAATTCTGCTACTTAGTTCGAAGTGCCCTCTTCTTCCTACATTGAGTCTAAACTTTAGTTCTATATCAAAGCAGAGAACCAGCTATTCGTATGGGTTTCTCAAATCTATTGTACTCTACATCCAAAAAGGCTAACACTACATGACGATCCACGAAAACAACGCGGGCTACAATATCGAGATTCATTACGAAAATGGGCCGGACTTTCTGGAAACTGATGCTTTCACAGCTTTATCTGTCGGCGATTTCACACGTTGTCATGACGCCTGGAAGTGTCCGGCATTCATGGAGTCGTTGCCTTATGCAGTGTCGATGTCAATTTACAGTTTTAGTTGCAGTTAGCCTCGTTCGAAATATTACAAGGTTCCCGACTGGGGTAAGCAGCGATTGTTACTACTGCAATATTTGCATACGCAGAAAAGGTATTGATTCAAGGACACCAGACTAGTTTCCTTAACCGGGAAGCACAGTAGCAATTCTCTCACGTTTGTTTCCCGAACCAGACACTTCTCCTCATTACTTTCATTCTCACCCTCACTCGATGTCTATAAAGCAGTGAACCGAACCGTCATGAGGACACACAACTCCTCAGTGCAACACACATCATCATCATTATCATCATCACAATGGTGCGAGTGTTTATTCTGTGGAGCTGCTTGTTGTTGTACGGGCTGGCTGCGGCGCAAAGGTTCATGATGCGCCCGAGAACGGACAACAAACTCGTTGACAAGCGACACTGTCGACGAGGGCCTCTCAAGACCGACAATTGCGGTGGATGTATTGCCACGACGTCGTGGCAATATAACGCGAGCGCACCGGTGACGGTGTGGAAACGTGGCAGCAAGCAGCGCGTACTATGGGCGATGAATAAGCATCACCATGGGTTTGTGCGGCTAGCATTAGTGCCGGTGGCGCAGAGGGATAGCTATGAGACGCATGAGAAGCATGCGTTTCACTACTCATGCTTCCAGACGGGGGCACGGCATTGTGACTTGGACAAGTTCTTCTGTGGTGCAGGCGGGCAGCAGTACGAGACAAAAGCTAAACTTCCGAGAGTGAAAGACAGGCTGTAGTTTTAGAGTGGACGTTGTACGGCGCTTTTGGTGTGAATCATGGGAAGGTGGGCTTCCACTTTGATGATTACTACAGGTGTGCATAAATCCGTACTTCGGGTGGGAAAGATGTGAAGAAGCAGAAACAGCCGAGGTGTAAGCCGAAGAAACAGCAGAAACGGTGTAAATCGATGACGGATACAAGCTGAGTGTATGAGATAGAACCGTGTCCGAACGTGTATGAAGCAGGTGCGGTGCCAGGATGCATGTTTCGGATGGAGATAATCTGGAAGAAGAAGAGATGTCAGTGGAATAAGAACAGCGAGGAGACCAAGAAGTGCAAAGGGGATTCGAAGGAGGAGAGAAAATCGAAGAAGAAAGCCAAGAGTAAAAAGACGAAGACGAATTTCGAACGAAAGATTTCAAAGCGCACCAAGAAAGAAAGATCGACAAGGGATTGCCTGTGCAACGTACGAAGGGGACAACATCCCTCGATTGCTGTCATGATAATTGCTCGACCACCGGTAGATGCGAAATATATTGGGTGCTTTTGCAGTTGTCAGGTGTGCGGTCCACCTGACCATGGGGAAATTCAGAATGACACATGGTGTGCCTTTCTGAATTTTCCCATGGATCCACTATATTAGCGGATGCCGTAGGAAACCCACCCTCACATCGGTTCATTGTCGATGGAGTCATCATCCGTACCGAACACCGCGCTCCATTCTCCATCGGTGGATATACAATAGGTGGATGCCTTTGATAAGAAGGTGTTACGAACAGAAGCATTTGTGAAGGAACATAAGTATCACTTGAACGCCTCATTCTTTAAGCAGTAAGCATCCGGATCGATAAGTTCAGCATTGATTTGTTTGAACGTGTTAACGTTCAATATAAGACCGTCGCAGGTGTAAAACAGTGCTGTTCGCGTTACCCAAAATCAAGATGCAAGAGGACTGTAAATGATGATCCATGAAACTAACACAGGGTACCGTGATCCATTTCGAGGATAATACGGAGTTACTGGAAATCAAAGCCTTCTCCTAGTAATAATGTTGATGCAGAAGTGCTCAAGATTGCAATAACTCATCAGGATCACAGTAGCCATAATTTTGCGATACATAAGGAAAGTTGGAGTAGAGACTACGAAGTGAAAGTGTATCATGGCGACGACCCTTCACGATCATGCATACTCCCTGTTCGGTTGCTTTACTCCATTCTTGTTTTCTCTCGTTCAGAGTGATATCTACATGTTGAATCGAAATACATGATGATGTGAGAACCGCAGTTCTCATTTCTATCGTGATGGAACGACTGGCGCGGAGGAGAAGTATGAAGCCTCGTGTATTACAGACAATTCTGAAGCGTTTATCGAACCGTTCTTGAAATGGAAGCCCAGGAACAGGAAAAGGGAGAAGTCACTTCTGAATGACCACAGCAATGTGCTTATTCATCGCAATCTAGCGTCGGTTTGGGACCGCACGCGCAAAACTGCGCTCACCGAATGTAAATTCTAATACTCGCGCTCGTCGTTCTTTATTCGATACAATTCGAGTGTAGCGGGACAAGAGGGAGTGAGCACCCGATTCTCCGGCGGTTCCTAACACTTAGGCTGTGCTGAGCGTCGTGGATTAGATCATTCAGTAAGAGAGATGGAAATACACGGCGTAGGATGAACACATCTCTGGTCCTGGGTAATCGGACAAGTGCGAGCGTCTACATGCTCAACTGATGCTAGAAATGTCCACGAAAATTCGCACAGTCCGTATGAAGTTTCTAACGAACAATCTACTTTCCCCCTGCGCTACAATATCATGTGTTCTTGTACCTCGCCGACAGCCGAGATGAAATTTTACGCAGTGAAGTGCAACACTGTGAATATCAAAGTGGGTGAGCCGAAAACGTTCGAGGAAGGAGCGAAAATGTTGGATTTCTCAAATGCGTTCCAGTTTAAGCGTTATGGCAACAGCAGCATAAATAGCATGAATCGTGCTCCTGGACGGAATCTTACTGATCGATTAACTGACGGACGGGCTACAGAGATTTCCCACTAAGATATTAGGGCAAAGTTCAAAGTTTCAAAAACCTATTCGATTTCCTTGTGCTCTAGAGTAACCTTCCTCGTTTTGAAATCAAAACTGGGACGCTGCAGTTCACTGCTCGGCTCCGTACAACTGCATGCGCGAATTTTGGTACAAACCTAGTAGGCCGCGAAATGATAGTCTACCTTACCGCCTTTCTAGAGAATGTCCAAACCATGAGCAACCCGAGACATGGTCAACATTAAGCACCAACGGCACATGGAGATTAGTTCTCGCTATACAGTTCTCTGCGACCCATACGGACATCCCCTTTCCTATACGTGCGCATTAAGAAAACTCAACGGCAAATCTGCGTAGACCAAATGGCTCGAAAAATGGATAGCAACACAGTTCCATGTGATCCATTTAGGCTTCTTGTTTCGCATACGGCTAATACCGAACATAGATGTGACTTCCGATTTGAGATGCCACACAACAGAACACTGAATTCGCAAATTTAGTCTGACTTTGGGGAGGGAAAACGTGGAATTACCCGAAAAGGCACAGAATGAGCGCTGTAAAAAGTGCGAGGCGTGCTGAGTGCGTAACAGCACACTCCCAGCGTACACGGTCGGCTTCTATATTTAAGCTTGAAGCTGTTTGGAGGAACACATTTCCAAAAATTTTAGAGGATGACCACGACAATAGCAGCGGAAACTGGGATCTATTCGAGAGTGAAGCGGTACTTCGGTACTCTGAGAAAAGGAAATGGATAAACTACGTTGCATGGGATCGACACATCACATGCGGTGTAGGTTCAGACATCGATTGTGCTTGAGCTGTTAAAACGGAACGCAAGACAGACGGGATTCCCTGTAATGATTACTGGCAAGTACAACTGTATACAAATGTATTAGAGATTTGCTTGGTGTGGAACCCGCTCTCCGGCTTCATCGAAGACACCATTAAAGTGCTAATGGGCAATGGCGGAAGATGCAATGGGACCGCGCTACCTAACCCATTTCCGATAGCTGCGAGTGCTGCTGTGGGCAGCGCAATCATAGAAGGGCCCCATATAATTGCTGCTTTAAGCTGCGCTGCACTGTACTGCAAAAATCGATGCTAAAGCATTGTGCGGTACGATTCTGCTCTACGAGAGAAGTGTGATTTTCGGATACGTAGTATGTTTCAGACGAGGAACTAGTTTTGTGTCTGCGAGATAGCTCAATCATCTGCCGATACTGGCTTCGAGGAGCACGCCCGACTAGTTCACGGAGCTCGTTCTGCACGTGAGCGTCCGGAGATTGATGAGTGTGCGTAGGCTGCGAATTGGTTACGGACTATAGAGAAGGTGATTTCTGAGTCATTTCGTTCTTCTCTTCTTTTTCTTTCGGTTCGATCTGAACGGAGGCACAATAGAGGGGGCTGGGATAAAACTGGGCGCCGGCGGACGGCTGATCGCTGAACCTATACATGTGTGTTAGTTTATCTACATCGCTTCCGGAACAAATAAGCCTCGGTGACTTGCCGTTATAAGCGTCAGGACATGGTTCAACATTGCAAACACCATCTTTATTTCCCAACACTCTGCAATGCCCATGCTCTGTTCCCGAAGCGAAACCGGGAGTCTACCCCTCATTTCGCGGCTCTATACCACTACGGATGCGAACTTTCGTAGAACTCCAATAATCCGCGAAACGGTAATCCACCTTACCGTTTGTCTCCGAGAAGGAGCCGAACCATGACCGCTCTAGCATGTAATGGCCGTCAGGCACCGCCGGATCATGTAAGCCAATACTTGAAATATACTTCCAAGTACCGCAATAGTCCTTCTTGTCGCACTTGACCCGGTTCGCGTCGAAGCACGAGGAGAAAAAATGTGTGTGCGTCGTGTGCTAACTTTGTTCATTCTGTCCCAAGCTGGGACTAGTGTAAGCCGGATGAGGCTATTACTGTGATTATTGTGATGCCACTTGAAAATTTTCCGGTCTCTCGTTTCCACTTTATGACCGGCTCGCTACACTAGTGGAAGCTCGTAGTAACGCAAGGTACTTCGCACTTGCCATCGATGCTATTCGTTCCCTCACGACGGCAATATGGGTGGCGGTACTTGTACCACCAACAATCGCGGCTCACCATGTAACTATGGCTTTGCGCGCGAGAGAATAACAAAAAAAAGCAATAAACAAACGATACATAGTAGAGAGTGCAACGGCGAATCTGCGGAGACGAAATGGTTTGAGGTATAGTTAGCAACACAGTTCCTTGTGATCTATATATTTATCCTATTCCACAAACGGGTTATACCCATAATAGATGTTACTGCCGATTTGGGACGCCACAAAACACAGCACAACACTGAATTCACAAAATCGGTTTCACTTAGGTAGGGAAGGCGTGGAATCACCCGACGAGCCACGGAACGGAGCGCTGCAAAAAGATGCAGTCTTGCTGAGTGTGTGAACAGAATGGTCCTACTTTACACAATCAGCTCCTATATCAATGCTTGAATAGGTGCGTACAACATAATTAAATAGAATAAATAAGGTTTCCAATAATTATCAGAACAAAATCTACCCAAGCCGTGCACATTCCACCTCTAATTCGATTCCGATCTCACTTATTTGTAAATGATCACGAACCAAACATGTATAACGCATATCGACGATGAGTCGGTCGAATGTCTTATTAGCAAATAAGATAGTGTGAATTAGATCTAGTTAAGTTCACAATTCCAAGCAGAACATAAGATGATTTTGCTACTACAATTGAGCCAAACCTTTGAGAAAGTTTCACTTCGGAATCTAGCCTAGCCTGGGATAATCTAAATTGGACTGGCTTTGGAGCTGCGACCAATTCGAAAAACAAAACAAAAATTAAAAACTATTTATGATCATGCCGCTCACGAAGATGGAACCAGAACCGAACCGTCGAGGAAGTACAGTCCACTATAGTTCTGGTTATATTTCGGTTCGGTCCGCTCGTGTTCTATAGGAATTCGTTGGTTTTCAGTCGCCGCTCCGAAGTATTGTACCGTACATCAAACGAAAACTTTGAATCGTTACTGAAGCATATTACCCAGGTTTTGCAGGGTTCTAAAATACAAAGTATACGCTAAAAGAGTGAATACACATGGCGATCAACGGCACTAGACAGGGTGTCCGGATCCATTACGATTATGACGCGAATAACAAAACAACAGTGCCCTCTCAGATGTCCAGTTTGTACCAGCGATTTTACTCATCAGCATGGCGGCTGGAAGTGGCATGCAATTCTTGCACCATCCAGGTACCACCGACAGCCTGAACAGAAACAGGTTCACTCTATCGCTACATGTGGCTGCCACTTGTCACGCCGGTTTGCAAAGACCCCATAATTAAGTAATATTTTAGTACTTGCATTGTTTAACTTTACTAGCCTTTTTCTAATGTTTTTACATTTACGTGGATTGTACTAAGTGCTGTATCAATCTACTAATGCGTTGTGAGGCTAGTTTGTAATAATTTATCTCATTTTTTCGAGTCTACTTTCATAACTTGGATGTTTAGATTTTCTACGTTGGTGTAAATAGCAAGAAAACGATGCAATAATATTCCTACGCAAGCACTACAGTGTCAGGCTCTACTCTCTCAAGGCTGGTAGGCACAACCAACTCAGACAATGATCGTGAACACTCCGACACCAACACCGTGTGATGAAGGCAGAATGCAATCCTTTTTTATTTCTTTCGCTTATCGAAGCTACACGTAAGCCAGATAACATATAAGAATACATCAAATGTTTCTAGATCCTTTCACATTGCTCTAGATACTTGAAAAAAATTTCTGGACACTTTTGGAAGGTTCCTGGCCCATCTACAAGCTTCTTCTCGTAGATATTAGGTACTCCTAGATTTTCTCAATTCAATTAGTGTGATCTTTGTGTGACAAGCTTATAGATTTAACTAGTATAAAATCCAAAGGCGTCTTGCAACTTCGGCGCTAACTTTGATTTTATGATCTACCAGCAAAGTCTATCATTTATCTTAAACTTTGAGGCAACTTCAAGCGACGCTCTTGTTCTTCTTTCATTCCGGTCTCTTACGCTCAGGTTTTTTTCTACCTCTCCATACGCTATTGTGTTTGTGTACGACAGCATTATGGCTAAGCAAAGCATTTCGTGACTACACGTACATCATGGTGAGCGGCTGCGAATAGTTCTACTTTACTATATGAACCCAACATTGGTTGGTTGTTCTTGTTGAGCCTTCCTCTAATCAGTTTGATTGTGCATTCGTTCGATGCGTTAACTATAGTATCCCTTCTGAATTCAAAGGATCAACACCGATTCACAGGTAAAGTTGGCTTCGTGCAAAATATTTCAAGATTCCAGATCTAGGAAAATGAAATTGTCTGGCATAGATTATCGAAATGAAATTTATCTAAGATTATTAGAAGCGTTGTCTTCTTGACCGGAAGCTTTAGAATTCGCCTTGGTTTTGTTTCCCAAACCAGACACTCCGCCAAATCTCACTCACTCACTCACTGCTAGTGCATACATCTGCGAACCACCTGGGCATGGACAAAACCAAATCTGTATAGCGGCAAACATCATGAAAGTTCGAATGTCGTTCTTTCTATGACACCTGTTTTGACACTGATTGCTGGCCATAAATTAATGATACTGCAGCGAATAGCCAACAAGATGGTTGATAAATAGTTCTGTTGACGCGTAAGACTCCGCACTGACAATTGTGAGAGTTTTTGCATTGCCACGACCCCATGACAATACACTGCGAGCGCAGCGATGACCGAGTACAAGGGCGTCAGAAAGCAAAACATGCTATGGCCTATGAACAAGTATCATCATGGCTTCGTGCGCCGTGCGTTAGTTCCGGCGCTGCAAAGGAACAGCTTCGAAGTGAACGATAAGCACGCGTTTCACTACACGCGCTTTGAGACGGGGGCACGGCAATATGATTCGAAGTAATACTTTTGTGGCACGAGCGGGCAGCTTTTTAACACTAATATAAAAGTGACAGGAGTGAAGGATGGGCTATATGTGTTAGGGTGGGCATGCTTCGGAAGTTATGAGATGAAGGCAGGGAAAATGAACTTCAATTTGGCGATTACTATAGTTGTGCGCATGCTGGGATTAAGGGTAGAAATGGTGTGCAGAGGAAACTAAGGAAGCCGAAGTTTAAGCCTGGCAAAAAAGAGAGGCGCTGTCGAACGATTAACAGCACACAAGGCGTGTGCGAAATTGAGCCGTGTCCAAATGTTAGAGATGCTGCTTGAAACTCTATTTTTCTCTTTTCTCCTTTTTATTCTATTCCTTTTAACTTTCTATGTTACTCTTCTCAATACTTTTATTTAATATTCTTTTCATGTTCGCCCATCATATTCTTCGCTTTCAATTCGCGTTCAATTGGATAAGACCAGAGAGCAAATACCAACATGGGATAAGATGCCCAAAACTCAAACTGTATGACCAATCAAGAACGTATGGGTCAAGAAGGCCTTCGAACATTCGTTGCGTAAATTTTCATGTCGGTTCACTAGCCAGACACAGCACGCAGGTATAGGAAATAAGAGTAAGAGTTGTTGCTTGGTCTAATTTTCATACCCACTACATGAGTGGCTTTCATAGCGAATTCAATGGCTGCCGACCAAATGGCAACGGAAAAATCTGACCACATCACTCTACAAACTCGATGACTTACAATCCCGATTTTGGCGACTGCTACATCCAAATAATTTTGACGGTAGCAACTAGCGTATAGAATTCAAGATTGGGAAGATTTCTATCCGTGCGTATTACACTGCATGATTGATATACGCAGCAAATAGCTTCAATTTAAGAGACAACGATACCGAGTACGAGAAGCGACCAACACATATCAGAGATGCAGTAACCACGTCAACACTGCAGCAATATGAATAGACCGCGCAGAAAGTTGAATAATATCCCGTCGATAACGGAGATGTGCCTGCTGTTGACAGCGATATTACCCACAAGCCGAGAAATGGCATGAAATTATTGTGGGAAGAAGAGCTGGCAAAGCTCGTTCAACAACTAGAGCCAAAATCATTCAGCGACATTCAGTACAGCTGTAGCATGTCTTTTTACTTCAAAGACTCTGCAAAAAGTTGCCTGCGGTTCTCATTAGACCTAAAACAGACTGCGGCTTATTTCAAATCAACTTCTTAGTTGGTAACCATAACTGGCGAAGGCGTATAAGCTTGCACGCCAGCCTTTTGCGCATCACACTTCCAGGGTCAGGCAGTATGCATTCGGGAAACTTAGTTGGCGTATCTTGCATCAGCTTGACGTATAAGCAAACAAAGACATGGGTACATCACTCATTATTACTCAAACTTCGCATAACAGAATGCGTTTATTATCGTTCCCTGCACGGAGTGTTCTACTGAGTTCAATAAAATATTTTCATGACTGTGGGAGTTCTATCACCTAATTCTTTTCGCAAACTGATGATATAAAATTCTGGCACGTGTTTAAGAGAGCAAATTGTTCATCCCTATTTCCTTCCTCAAGTGCTGTGCCGTTTGGCAATAGGAAATCCAGAGAACACATACCATTCACGTACATCTTTTGTGCACTGCTTTGCTAAGAAGAATTATCCTGAGAATCAAGTGCGTCAAGCAATTGAAATTGTCTAATTCTGTGTCTAAAGGTGACCATGGGATTCCTAACAGCAGTAATACGGTCGGCGAGTACGCTGGAGATGTTTTGGGTGAACAAGAAGAAGGTTTGAATAGTACCAATGTCAAAGATCCTTCATCTGCATCGTACAAATCTCGGCTATTACGGAGAGTGTTTGCATGCCCCGGACAGGAATCATCGTTACTGAAATTCATCATCTTTGCGCTCAATGAAAATCGGAATGGTTTTGAAGAAGAGAAGGAAATGGTTGTTAGCACTGACGCCCGAATCATTTGTAAAGGCTGCTGTGCTGATCTATGCGAAGCAGATGAATCATTAAAAAAGTCGTGAATGCACCCTCGCATAAGCTACATCACGGGACAATTTCGAATTGGAGTTACTGACTTTTTGTCTTCTGAATTTGACAGCTACATTGCCTATGAAGGTATTCCAGACTGCATCTTTATTGTGAACATGAAACATTTGTTCTCACAGGAACTACTTTACATGTAGCTTTGGAACATTTGCTTTACTGGCGGTACTTTCCGAGATGCCTACTCTTCTTGGTTATCGAAATTGTTCGCCGTGTGAACATCGTTTCACAGTGTTGGTTCTGACAACAATGCTAGCCGCCAAATCAGTAATGTAGCGTTTACTTGGTTTCTGAAAATGTTAGAGTTCCCTGACCGAGAAGACTTCCATGAAAGTTTTACTTGCAGCACCAGTGGAAAGGGAGACAGCGACGGTAACCAATATTTGAGTGGTCTAGTTATGGATGGAACCGCTTAAGGAATCATGGTTACACTTCCAGAAATGTTGCGCGAGACAAAACTCATTAGTACTGTACCTATATTGCCCGAAAAAATACTTTATGCGGGAAATGAAGCTACATGCATTTGTCGACAGCATACTTGTAGCAGCTGAGACACCTGTCGAACATGAAAAATTTACAATTGCTTTGCCTCCATCTCTGTGGAAGAAAAAAACAAGATTTGCGTAATCAAATACAGAACATGACTACAACTAAACCTGATGAAGCGTGTTTGCCAGATTTTCTTATGAGAATTTGCTTAGAAACCAGCTTTCCCAGTCAGAGAAGGAATATGATGTCGGTCATTCTTCTGAAGGGTTTTCAAAAACTGCTAGTATGCTATGCCTCTGTTAAACAGTATATGAGGTAGGCGTGAGACGATACATACTTGATTCCGGAGGTGCTTTCTTTTTGGCTCTATTATCGGTTAATGACTTCGCTATGGTGATTCCGTAAGTACGACAGAGAATTGTCGAAGCGCTTCCTGCGTTCGCCTTGTCCACACATGAATCTCAAAGTTTTTGCAACATCCGTAGTACGAACCTTTTCTTCGCGAGCCATTCAGCAGAGGATTTAATACCCAGCAGGTCGAGAATCGCAGGTAAAATATTGAGCGTCTTTCGCAATTACTTTCTCTGCTAATCAATGGGAGTATTCGATGACGTGCAACGTTTCAAAGTCCTTTCATGCAGTATCGATCCGATGATGTGCGTACTTGCAAAGGAATTCATCGTGAAGGAAACGACTGTTTATGCAAGAAAAAGTACGTGAAGTCGGCCTCACACAGACATGAGATATTTCCCGTACACTGTGTGTGTAGTTATCCGAAGCTAATAGGCATTTGATAAATGAGTGAGTGTAAAGACTTTAGTTATGCACCGCAGTGCTACTTGCACGGTTCAAAGAGTAACCTCGGATCTGCTACTATGGCAGATAATGTAATATATGCAGGTATGCGATCAAACTTCGGCAGTTTTTGACTGATTTCACTGTAGCGGTCATACCTGAAATTCTAGATATGACCTGATAGCTACTAGAATTGTGATTAGAACTCAACATCGACTGCCACATCCTTTATCCACTCATAGAATTTGCCGAAGTCCCATCTTCGATTTCTGAGACCAGATAACTTAATGTCGTTCATAGCATTGCAGCCCATTTTTCTAAACGTCCGCTCGTGTATTTGAAGAGAACAGAGAAAACATGATATTCCAATAAAACTGTTCAAACCATATGTCCTTAAGAGATGGGATTGTGACTGCATAACTTGCACAAATAGTAACCCGTAGTAAAAAAATAAGCCTCCCATTCTCTAGATGACAGTCTTTCCCGCTACGAATCACATTCAAATTGAACATGAACTGCCTTCCCGAGCATTCGTATGTGTACTCAGATGCCTCAGCCGACCTAAAAAGCAAACAGTATAGTTCTAATTACAGTGTGGAACAACCCAAAATGTGTTTGCTTTTCTATATTGCTAAGCGCGCCAAGAATGGATTCTAAATGTATTCATGCCCTCCAAGTACGGTACATGAATCTCTGCGTTACTAACCTTGAGCCACGTTTGTCCATTATTGGTGAAAGATATCGATTGGAATCTGCGCTGAATGGAATTCGAACCCGAAATACTACTGGAAAGAACCGGAACGTCCTTATGAGAACCGTCGATGAGGATCCGAGAACTGGCTCTCCTGCAATCACTTCTGAGAGAGTTTATTCTGGAACTTCTCACACTGGTAAACTTACCGAAATCCTAAAGGCAATGGTGCCGACGTAACCAAGACAGTAAGCCGAGACACGTTGGTCAAGTCTTTGTTACTAGTTACTGTAATAGTGAAGTCTAGCGTGTCACAAGGCCATCACCGGCTGTCACTATAGGCTTATCAGTGAAGGGGTAACAAAAGCGTTTCATTCCACAGGGTTTTCTCGTCTCAGAAAAATGCAGTTTCCGGAAAGACACTTTGCTTTCTCAAAAATTTGATGGCATTTATCAAGCAAAATCGAATGAATTGGGAGCCGAAGAAAAAGCAGCAAATTTAAGAAACTAGAAGAAAGAAAAACAGATAAAAGAGAAAATCGTTGTACCACTTTATACCCGTTACGACTCATCTTTCTGAAATTTTCCTGCGCCCGGTGGCTTTAGGCATACCACTATCTGCCCGCTTAAAAAATGAGCAGGCTGTTGCTATTCCCAACTAGCGTACACATCGCCATATTGCCGCCGACGTTGCGCAGAGCAAAAATTGTTGACTCAGTGCTCTCCAGTGGCGGCTATAGAAGGTGAGTTTGCTGCTTTCTTGTCTGATTGGCGTGAGTTAAATGAAGAGAAAATATTCTCTAAAGCTAATGGCTGTGCTGCTTTATATTATGGGTTGAGGTGCATGAATCGTCGCACCTACACGGTCCGGCTATCGTACAAAATTTCGTTGGATTTCACGTTTGGAGCCCGTTTTCCTGGACCCAGAACAGTGTTAGCATATTTGGAATACCTATCTACACTAGATGGGCCGGATTTAGTCGAGTCGAGTTGCTCTACTTCAAAATCGGCTCGGATGACAAGAAAGGCGACGTCGACGACATCGCTAACTTCGGCGATGATAATAACGACATTAATGAAAATGACGCTGCCAGAAACACCGACGATAGTGTCGCGAAAAAAGTTACTTCAATCTGTACTAAAGATAACCATACTCTTGAGGAAAAAAGTGGTCGGAAGATTTATTTGATTTGATGATTGTAAACTAAGGCGACTTGCAATTGTGTCGACCCATATGGAAGTGGTCGCGTGAAATTTCATTTCCCAATCACCGTTTTCGAGAATAGCTACAATTTAAATGTTCCACATGATATTGGTCATTCAGTGGACCAATTGCCCGCGGCGGCTACCTGCCATTCGCCTGCGTTAGTTTATCGTTTTGGTCGTTGAGTGTTTTGTAAAAATGTTTTTTGGAGGGTCATTCTAGCCAGAGTCTGACGAGCACCTTACAAGGATGCGCTGTTGCAGAAACGGCTATTGGAGGTGAGATTTTGAACTATCAGAAGGTG
>JAAUYH010048216.1_pt1 | contig 24674 bp, 16 predicted proteins | sample 7278061 | NCBI WGS metagenome assembly JAAUYH01 (sample SAMN14350203, study PRJNA611818) | marine sediment metagenome | isolation source: surface marine sediment (0.6m) | place: French Polynesia: Moorea | collected 2018-08 | reverse complement strand
CTCCGAGAAAGTGCTGAACATTCATAATCCTATGCTTTTTCAAGCACGAGATCGGGAACTGGCAGAAGAGGCTTGGCCCGGCGATATCATCGGCATACCCAACCATGGCACATTGCGCATCGGCGATTCGCTGACCGAAGGTGAGAATATACAATTTGTCGGCATCCCCAGCTTCGCCCCCGAGCTGTTGCAACGAGTTCGCCCCGACGATCCCATGCGGGCCAAGCATCTCGGCCGAGCCCTGATTCAGCTGGCCGAAGAGGGCGCGGCACAGGTATTCAAGACCGAGTTGGGCTCGGACTGGATCGTCGGCGTTGTAGGCAGTCTACAATTCGATGTGCTCGCAGATCGCATTCGCACCGAATACAGCCTGCCCGTCCATTTCGAGTCGACCTCATTTCAATCGGCGCGTTGGGTCGAAGCCGATGACGATCGCCTCATCAAGCGTTTTCGCGAGCAAAACCGGGCCAATATGGCGGAAGATCACAGCGGAGTAGCGGTATTTCTGGCCCGCAACGCCTGGCAGCTCAATCGCGCGGGTGAGGATTGGCCCGAGGTGAGGTTTTTGACCACGAAAGAGCAGACACATTAGCTCATGCACCTCGCTCAAGTTGGGCCTCGCAGTGGGCTCCGGGACGTGTCAACGCTCGTCGCGCACGGGGCCACTGACGGCCGTCATCACGAACGTTCGTAGTTTTGCCTGCAGACATCACATGAGATGATCCAGCAGTGCATTTGCTCTAGGGGTGAGCGTGAGTAAGAGAGGCTATAGGTGGCGGGAGGGGCAGCAACGCATCCCGATCTCAGCCGATGTCGGCCGGCTGCATGTCAGGTCGATGCGGTTTGCCAAATGTGGTGCGTGACGCTACGGTTCGCGTCCCATGGTGGCTTGCGAGAACGACGACATTGGGCCCTGAGGTGGGGCGGTTACATCGGGCTCTGTGCCGCGGCGGGCGCGAATGTCGGCCATCTCGGGGCTGGCTAAGCGACGGTAGAGCGTCGCCCTACCAATGCCGAGCAATTTTGCCGCTTTGGTGACGCTGCCATTGGCGGCCCGCAGAGCGCGTTCGATAGCGCGGCGCTCAAGCTCTCGAAGAGGCACAACTTCTTCGCTTTCATAGTGATCGAGCTGCCGACGCAGCCAGCTCACTTTTTGCGCCAAGTTGCGATGCTCGACTGCACGGGTAAAGGAACGCTGCAGCGCAACGGTCTGGAATGGTTCGCAAATACTGTCATATGCGCCACGTTGGATAGCTCGCTCTGCAACCTGCGTATTGCTGGTGACGACGACGATGGGTAGATCGGCGTCCAAAGCGAGTACTTGATCTACATGGGCCAACTCAGCTTCGTTGGCGGCGCCGATGCAGACGACGCTGACATCATTGATACCGCCCTGAACACCGAGCATGCGGATTTCGGTTTCCAAAACGGCATAGCCTGCATTGCTCAGGGCGCTGTTAAGTGTCTGACGGACATTACTGTTGTCTGCGATGAGTGCGATTGTACTAGTTTGCATGTTCCCCTCGGCCAATTCGTGATGTACGGAATTCAGTTGCTGCCAATACTTGCTGATTCATTGGGAGGCAAGCCCCGATATGGGCAGGGCTGTGAGTCCCCCCGGTGTCAACTTCTAACCATGTCAATCGGCCACAACGCTAGTATCCTTGAGGGACAAAATGCGATTTTTTCCGAAAAATATCTCGGCTGCAGGCTTACAAATTAGGGCAACGCATAGGTTCCGAGGCCAGTTGCCTGTTGGTCTCGTAGCATGATGCACTATCCATACTACAACTGTATGGTAAATTGCTGATCCAGTGCTATCTGAAATGCAAGGAAAAGTAGGGAAGGTTACGAGCAACCGCTACAAATGTGCCTAGGTCCAGTATATGTATTTGTAAAATAGTAATTTGCGCTTCTGTTTTTGCGTCATTTACAATCATACTGGAACAGCCGCGAGCCACGCGGTCTGCCCATCACCGCAAATAACGTCGCTCTTTGGTGTAGTGATAGCGGATTTGGTTCTCGCTATAGCGATATTTACGACCAACCGGGCAGGCGTCCCTTACAGCGAGCCATCTCTGCCAGTGCGCGTGCATGGCATCCAGGGCATGATCACGCTCAGTTGCAAGCATTGGTTCGCTGGTCGCCATATCAGTCTGAGCGGCGACAGGGCTCACGCCGTCCCCGGATGGTTTCTGCATCGCTGCGCTATGGCTGGCCATGGCCCTTTTCATGGGCGCAGAACAGTGGCGCTCGCACACACATGGTGGTGGCATCAATGCATTGGCTTGTTCTGGACCAGGGACATCAAGCACAAGCGCGGCGCGCAGGGCAATCCACGGACCATATATAGGATGTACACAGAGATAACTCGGCGATAGGTACGCCAAACCGGCGATGTACGCGAGCCGCTGCATCGCGACCCGACGTGGCGGCAGATCGTGAGCAAAGCGGAGATCAACCGCGCAGGGGATATTGGCGACAGCGCTGCGCAGCACTCGTGCGCAATAGGTGTCCACCGGATGAGAGCCAGCGTCGAGCCCTTCTTCGATGGCATTGAGGAGATGGGGCCATAGCGTACGGGTATTGCCGACGACGATGGCGAGGGTGTTGCTGCGGCCGAAGTCGGGCAGACAATAGTCGGCTCCCACGCTGTCGTTGTAATGCTGTACGGCGGTCGCTGCGGCCAAGTCTAGACCGAATGCGCGGCAATGCTCCCGGATTTGGCTGAACATTGCCGCGGCAGCGGCAGGCAGGTGGGGCGTCATCCTCACTGCTATGTGTGGCTGCCCGGCGCCATCGTAGCGCCAGCACCATTGCCCTTATTCATGTTGTAGAAGGTACGCTGCGTCTGCGCCATCTCGACCAAGACCGGTGCAGGCGTAAACCGTCGACCCAGTTTGGCCTCGTAGTCCTGCATCCAGCCGACCAGGGTTGCCGCGCCGACGCTATCGACATAGCGAAAGGGGCCGCCGAGAAAGGGAGGAAAGCCGAGGCCGAAGATCGCACCGATATCGCCATCGCGAGCACTGTGCAAGATGCCATCACCAAAGCAATGCGCGGCCTCATTGACCATTTGCAATGTGCAGCGGCGCGCTATATCGATGGCCTCCATGCGCTGATTGGGCTCGATCCCGAGGACGCCGTACACACTGGTGTCGACGCCTTTCTTTTTATCGCGATAATTGTAGAAGCCGCGCTGATTCTTGCGGCCAAATCGCTCGTCGGAGATGAGGGTTTCCATTCCCGGCGGAGCGTCGATGCGATGACCAAATGCCTCCCTCACCACTGCTCCAGCCTTATGGGCCACATCCATTCCGACTTCGTCCAAGAGCTTGATCGGGCCGACGGGAAAACCGAAATCTAATAACGCCTTATCAATGGCTTCGACCGGCACACCACTCGCGAGAATATGCAGGGCTTCGTTGACGTACGGGCCGAGCACTCGTGAGGTATAAAAGCCGACCCCGTCTCGGACCACGATCACGGTCTTGCCCTGCCGCTTGCCGAGTTCCACGCATGTTGCGGTAACCCAAGGGGCGGTTTTTTCGGTGACGATCACTTCGAGGAGTGGCATTTTATGCACTGGGGAGAAATAGTGCATGCCGATGACGGTTTCTGGGTGGGCACTCGCCGCGGCGATGTTGGCGATGGGAATGGTGGAAGTATTCGACGCAAAGATGATGTCACTTGATCCGGCCTCTTCGACTTTGCGCAGAATATCATGCTTGACCGACAGATCCTCAAACACCGCCTCGATGACGACCTCTGCATTGCCCAGGCCGCTAAAGTCGGTTGCCGGCGACACCTTGGCCATGAGTTCTTCTCGCTGTCGAGGCGTGAGTTGTCGGCGACGGACGCGCTCGTCCAATATGCCGCGTACCGAGGCCAGGCCGCGGCCGGTGCTCTCAGCATCGCGATCGATGAGTCGAACCGCGATATCGGCATGAGCGGCGCTGACATAGGCGATACCAGAGCCCATGAGTCCCGCTCCGATCATGGCAACCTTTTGCACCTCGCGGCCGGTAACGCTCTCATCGGCCACGCCAGTGAACTTTTTGAGTGCCCTGCTAGCGTGAAAGATTCCGATGAGGCATCGTGCCTGCGGGCTCACGACGAGTTCGCCGAAGAATTCGGCCTCGGCCTGGTAGCCGCGTTTGGGATCGGTGAGTCCGATGCGGATGGCCTCTAGCGCCTTTTCAGGCGCCGGATAGTTGCCGCGGGTGTTGCTGAGAAGCTTTTTGCGCGCAGTATCAAAGAGGACTTTGCGCCCCAGGGGATTGTCTTCGAGGACGATTTCTTGCAGGTCCTCGCCCAGTTTGCCGCGGGAGAGCGCGCCCCGGACAGTTTGCGCAATGCGTTCGAGAGGCCCCTGTGTCTCGCCTTGAGCCTCGCGTTCCTCGGCCAAGCGCAGGGCCAGGGCTACCGCGGTCTGCACCAGAATCGCCTGAGGTACGATCTCGTCCACGAGACCCAGCCGCTCGGCCTTGCGGGCCCTCACCGACTTCCCGGCGAGAATGATGTCTAGGGCCGCCTGAGCGCCAATGAGGCGCGGCAGCCTTTGTGTACCACCGCTGCCGGGAATCAGGCCCAGTTTCACTTCGGGAAGTCCCAATTTGGTCGCCGCGTCATCGCTGGCGATGCGGGCGTGACAGGCGAGTGCCAGTTCGAGACCACCTCCTAGACAATTGCCGTGGATGGCGGCGACGACGGGGACGCGCAACTGACTGATGCGATCGCAGCCAGCCTGTCCCTCTTCGGCAACTGCGCGCGCTTTTTCTGCGGTGTCGAGCTCGGCCAACATGTTGATGTCGGCACCGACGATGAAGTTGTCGCTTTTTCCCGAGGATAGGACCACGGCGCGCACCGTTTGATCACCCTCTACACTGGCAAATATATCGCCGAGGGCGCGACCGAGTTCGGGCGTGAGTGAGTTGACCGATTGCCCGGGAATATCGATGGTGATCACGGCAACACAGCCCTGATGCATCACCATCGACAGCGCCGGATACGATTGAGATGCCGACATATCAATTCACCTCCAGGACGACGGCGGCGCCGAGACCGCCGGCCGCACATGCCGCACAGAGGGCAAAACCACCGCCACGGCGTTTGAGTTCGCGAGAAACTTGGAGAATTTGCCGCGCACCCGTGGCGGCAAAGGGGTGACCCAGGGCGATGGAACCACCCATGACGTTGAGCTTATCTGGATCCACTTCGCCGAGGGGCGCAGATCGGCCGAGTTTTTCCTCGGCGAATTGCTTGGACGCAAAGGCCTGGAGCACCGAGAGTACTTGGGCGGCAAACGCTTCGTGTAGATCGACCAGCGTCATATCCGCCAGACTCATCCCCGCACGGTCGAGGGCAATAGGAGCGGCGTAGGCCGGGCCCTGCAGCATCTGGCCGCCGGGATCGAGAGAGCGCGTGGCGTAACTGCGAATAAAGGCCAAGGGTTCCAGACCGAGGGCCTGGGCCTTGTCCTCGCTCATGAGCAAAAGGGCACTGGCACCATCGGTCAGAGGGGAACTATTCCCGGCGGTGATGGTGCCGTATTTCTTGTCGAATACCGGTCGCAGAGCAGTGTATGCCTCGATGTTCGAATCGGCGCGAAAGACGTTGTCCTCGCTCTGGGGCGCGTCGTAGGCCGGTGGCGGATAGACGGTCATGACCTCCTGGCCAAAACGGCCATCGGCCCATGCCGCCGCTGCACGAGTATGACTGAGATGGGCAAACTCGTCTTGGGCCGCGCGCGTGATGCCATTTTCTCGGGCCATTTTTTCTGCGCTTTCACCCATGAGCAGACCGGTGGAACGCTCTTTGAGAGATGGCGGCTGAGGCACGAAGTCCCGGGCCTTAATCCCCTGAAATGCCTTGAGCCGCTGAGATAAATTGCGGGCCCGGCTAAGCTTGACCAAGGCATTGGCCAGGCGCTTCGATACCGCTATCGGAACATCGCTGGCACTGTCGGCACCGCCGGCAATGCCGCAATCGATATCGCCGACAGCGATGGCCTGCGCGATATCAAAGGTAGCCTGATAACTGGTGGCACATGCCTTAGATACCGTGTGCGCATCCGTGTTGCGCGGCATCCCGGTATCCAGCACTACTTCGCGAGCAATATTGGGGGCACTCAATGACGGGATCGCTTGACCGTACACGACGCGTTCCACCTCTTTGGCTGAGATGGTTGTGCGCTGCAATAGTTCACCGACAACTGCACTGCCGAGCTGTAATGCAGACATCTTGCGGAAGGCGGTTCCCTGCTTGGTGAAGGGTGTTCGCAGGCCGGCAACAATGGCGGTACGACGGCCGTGTTGTTGAAATTCACCCATAATTTCGCTCCTTTCGTCGATAACGGGGGGCGCGAGCAGTCATCGGTGACATCCCCCCGTCTCAACTGAATGACTGCTCACTCAGTAAGATTGCGAGCCGCTAATGTCCTTGTCAAGATGCAACGCCCGCTGTCTGAAAGGCCGGACCTTCTTGTGTCAGAGAGCGGCATTGCCCATCGTCGGTGCAGCCGAGGACGACGGTTCTCCCCTGCCGCTGTTGCCCATGGCCAGCAGTCGTGAGTATGGTCGCCGCATGCCCAACGCCATACCAGAATGCAAGAGACAGCGATTGTCGTTGATCGCGGCGAGGTGGCTGGTGCTTTTTGCCGACCACGCCCCGGCGACGAGGCGCGTCGCTGGCAAGGTACCGAGGAGGGCGCTCCTTGTCGCCATGGGGGCATTGATGGCCTGCAGCGAGCATCAGGCGCGTACAACCCCCGTAGTAGAGTCCCCTGACCCGGCCAAGGCGACGGCGGCAGATACGGCGGCGGACGTCCCCGAAGTTGCAGGAGCAATAAACGGTAAAGCCGGGGCACAGGTCGTAGCTGCGGGGTCTCGTTCGGGCAATGCATCGCCACCATCCCCGCCGCCCATCGTCCTGGACGATACTCCCAGCATCAACATCCTTCACAACCGGTTCCTCATGCATTTGAGCCCGCGCGACAGCCAGGCCGGCATCTATATCCCGCTGGCGTCCGAGGGCGTTCGCAAATACAGCCAGGAATATCGCAATCCATTTGGCGATGTGGTCAAACGAGATGGCCGCAAAGGTCGGGTACTGAGCTCGCGCTCCTTGCTCTTGCGGCTGCCCTGGCTCACTGCATGGTCGGCGAATGCCGGGTCAGCGACGTTGCGCCTGCGCATTCATGGCCTGGTGGCGGGGCAGAAATTGTCCATGAACCTCAACGGAAAGCGCCTCACCAACATCGGCTTGCAAGCCGGCTGGCAAGAGACCGACATCGAAATCTCCGACATCTCTCGACTGCGCGCCGGAGAAAACGAAGTACGCCTGTTTCTGGGCAAGCGCGGCCCCAACCGCGACTATGCTCTGCTACACTCCCTTTCCCTTGTGCCGGCGACGCCAAATGTCAAGCCAAACGCCAACGCCGACACCGAGACGCCAGGCGCAGCAGCCGCTGCTGGAATCTCGTGGCCGCCACTCAGCCCGGTGGCCGAGGTCGCGATTGGCGGCGACACCATGCCAGCGCTCACGGGTTTTGCCCGCATGACCCTGTACAGTGAAATCCCGCAGCAAGCGTACTTGCATTTTCATACCGGCGTCGATTCTGCCGATAACGATACCGGAAGCCCTGCCAGCAATAAAGACGTCGATTTTCGCATCTACGCCCATGTTGCCACGGGCGATATCGCCGCCGAGCAGTCCAAGACTGTCGAACTCTTTCGTCATCGCGCCGGCCCGGGAATGTGGCAAGAGCACTATGTCGATGTGGCAGAGATTGCAGGCAAGCTCGTCGCCCTGCACTTCGAGTCCAGTTCCGCCGACGGCGCCGCCTGGGCCAAGCCCCGGATTGCCCTGCCACAGGCGGCGATGCGCCAGCGACCTAAAACCTTTGCCAACACCATCTTATTGGTCATCGATGCCCTGCGTTCCGATCGTCTGGCCCTGTATGGAGAGACGCGCGTCGCGACTCCGCACATGACGGCCGACGGCCGCGCACGCGGCGTTGTTTTCCTGCATAACCAGGCGGCATCGCCCTCATCGCCGCCCTCACACGGCAGCATTCAAACCGGCATGATCCCACGCGTACACGGTGTGGCGGGCGATAAATCGCAACTCAAGCCCGGGACTCCCATGATCAGTACCCAACTCGAAGATGCGGGGGTTCGCACGGCCTACTACGGCAATAATCCCTTTGGCATGGCGCGACTCAAAGAACCCGGCGGATGGACAGCCTTTCACCAGCCCAATCAAGAGGGAAAAGGGATCGATTGCACCGTGCTGATGAAAGAGATGCTGACCTTTGCCGAAAAACACGGCAAGGCAGGCGAGCGGTTCTTTATCTCGTCGCTGCCTTACGAGCCCCATACGCCCTATCGCTATCACGAGGGCATTACCGACGCATACTATGACGGCCCGTGGGATCCGGTGGTCGGCAAGAGCGTGGATGGCGTGTTGCTTGGCAAACTCTCGAGCGGCAGCACCACGCTCAACCAGCGCCAGTGGCAGCAGCTCAAAGCCCTCTACGACGGTGAGGTCGCGCATATGGATGGCTGTTACAAGCAGCTAGTAGATGGGCTCAACAGTCTGGGCCTGCGCGAGGATACCCTGATCGTCATCACCTCTGATCACGGCGAGGGCATGTTTGAGCACGGTCGCATGGGCCACGCCTTTGGCCATTACGCCGAGCTGGCCAATGTCCCCTTCGTGCTCGTTGGCGATGGCTTGCTCCCAGGCGATGGGATTGTAATCGACACCGTGAGCAGTCATCTCGACATTGCCCCCACCATTTTGGACCTCATGGGCGTGACGCCGGATCAACGCATCCAAGGCAGCAGTCTCATGCCGGTCCTTTTGCGCCAAGGTCCCTGGACGCCGCGCGTGATGCCGCTGGAGTACGGCCGGAGCTACGCGCTTCGGTCGCAGCGATGGAAGTACATCGTCGACTACCAAGGCCAAGAAAGTATTTTCGATTTGGCAAGCGACCCCACCGAGCAGGTCAATCTGCTGCGTGCCGGCACTGGCGCAGACTCGTCTTCGCCTTCGCCTTCGTTTTCAGGACCGCCCAACGGGCCCATGGCCCTGCGCTACATGCGCGATATCGCGGGGATTTTTCTCATCTACCGCAGCGTATGGCGCATGGACACTTTCGGCACCTTCAACAATCATGGCCGCGGGTTTCTCGAGCACCTTGGCGTCGATCTGCAATGAATGGGACGGGCACAAAATGTCCGATTTGTCAGTTCCAGGGGCTTGCTCCGACCCTGACCATTCTGGTTTAATCCTGTCGCGACGATTGCAATCGATCGTCGAGCGGTTTTCGTATAGGTGAAGCACACAATGGCGATGGACGAAGCCAGACTGATCGAGCGGCTCCTGCGCATCGAAGCGCTCTTTGCCGGAGCGACGACGCCGGGAGAGCGCGATGCCGCCGAGCAGGCCAAAGAGCGCATTCTCAAGCGGTTGGCAGAGTCGGAGGTCGAAGACCCGCCGGTCGAGTATCGCTTCACCATGGCCGATAGGTGGTCGCGCAAAGTATTTGTGGCCCTGCTCAGACGCTATGGCATCCGGCCGTATCGCTACTATCGCCAGCGCCATACGACTGTGATGGCGCGCGTGTCAAAGCGCTTTGTCGACGAGACCCTATGGCCCGAGTTTCGACAAATTGCCGACACTTTGGAGAGCTATCTCTCAGAGGTCACCGAGCGAGTCATCAGCCAGGTGCTGCATCAGGATAGCTCTGAAGCCGAAGTCGTATCCGATACCAAGCAACTGCCACCCGTGGGCGCCGCTCCTAATCCACGTCCGAGCGGCAGCACGCCAGATACAACGAAAGACGCCGCCAAGACAGCAGCGACGACAACGCGGGTAGCGTCAACTGCGCCGAATCAGGCGGCTGTCGAGTCTGAAAAAACTGCGAGCGAATCGAGCGGAGGAACCACCAGTGGAGCTGCTCAGGGGCCCAATTCCGGGTCTGGTGGCAAGAAAAAGCGCCGGAAAAAGAAGAAACGCCGCCGCTGATCAGAAGCTTATGTCAAGTGACTGCACCCTTCATCGCTCCGACGGCCCCTATCGAGAAGGTGCCCCGTGAGTGCGCGAGCCCTTATGGTGCAAGGCAGTGCCTCTAACGTGGGGAAGTCGTTGCTGGTCACTGGCCTGTGCCGCATTTTGGCTCAGCGCGGCATTCGCGTGGCCCCGTTCAAGCCGTGGAATATGTCGAATAACGCCGCCGTAACCGCTGACGGTGGGGAGATCGGTCGTGCACAAGCACTGCAAGCACGCGCCGCAGGACTCGCGCCATCGGTGCACTTCAACCCGGTATTGCTCAAGCCGGAGTCGGCGGGCAAGAGCCGTGTCGTGGTTCAGGGGCGGGTGATATCCCAGCGCGAAGAGGTGGTGTGGGGCATAGATCGAGACGCACGGTTGCGACCCATTCTCGACAGCTTTGCCCGCGTGCGCGAGTGCTACGACCTGGTGTTGATCGAGGGCGCTGGTGGCGCTGCCGAAATCAATCTGCGCAATCGTGATGTGGCAAATATGGGCTTTGCCGAAGCTGTTGATGTGCCCGTCGTCTTGCTCGTCGACGCCGAAAACGGTGGCGCAATCGCGGCGGCCGTTGGCTGTCATGCCCTTTTCTCAGACGACGAGCGCGCGCGGGTTGCTGGCGTCATCGTCAACAAATTCCATGGCGATCCGGGATACTTTGCCGGCGGCAAAGACGCGATCGAAGGGCGTACCAATTGGCCCGTGCTGGGGATTGTGCCGTGGTGCGAGGCCGCGATTTGGCTTCCGGCGGAAGATGCCACCGACGCTACCGCCGCGCGCATGAATACCCGCTCCAAGGACGCGCGGGTGCGAATTGCGGTGCTGAGGCTGTCACGTATCGCCAACTTTGACGATATCGATCCACTGCGCCGCGAGCCGCGGGTATCCCTCAACCTGGTGGAGCCCGGTCATCCCCTCCCAGTATGCGATCTAGTATTACTGCCGGGCACAAAATCGACCTTGGCTGAGGCGGCATTCATTCGCGAGCAGGGCTGGGATGTCGACCTCTTGGCCCACGTGCGGCGCGGTGGCTACGTGCTGGGAGTGTGCGGTGGGTATCAACTCCTCGGCGAGCGAGTGGACGATCCGACGGGCGTAGACGGTCCACCGGGTACGGCACAGGGGCTCGGTCTATTGCGCGTGGCCACGGTGCTCACTGCGGACAAAGTCGTGCGTCCCGTGACTGGCGTATGTATGGATCCCGATGGCCCCATTCGCGGCTACGAGATTCACAGTGGACAAACGTCGGGGCCCGGTACCGCGCAACCGTGGCTCATGCTCGACGGCCGCCCCGATGGCGCATATGCCGGGCGCGTGTTTGGCACCTATGTACACGGACTGTTCGCAGACGATGACTTTCGCCGAGCGTTTTTAAACCGACTGGCGCCAGACTGCGGCAGCGGTTTGCACTACGAGCAAGACCTGGATGCGGCGTTGGACGAGCTCGCCGAGCACTTGGCGCGCTGCTTGGCGATGGACCGATTGATGGCCCTGGCTCGCGTATGAGCCCGAATGTCGACGGCACGATGCCCCCATACAATGGGGCCGTCGTTTGGATTATCGTTCGAGGCGGTTGCCCTCATCGTCAAAGCGAACCCAGGCAAAGTACACTAAGGTGAAGAGACAGATGGGAAAGAGGATGACGAAGGCACCGTCCACCAATGACGTGAGTGCAAAGCTGGTGGCAAAGAACAGCAGCCAGAGCCACCAGGTGTGGCGGAGTAGAGCCATGAGTCGCTTCATCACTTTCATGGTAGCAGAGGAGGCTTCATGCTGCGAGCGAGCAATGAGCTAGGCAATGAGCTGAGCAATGAGCTGAGCAATGCGCCGAGCAATGCGCCAATGCGATATCTGTGGCGTCCACTGGCCTGTGTGCTGTTTGTCGTCGCCTCACACGGCTGTGGTAACGGCCTCGCTAGGGTAGAAGCGCAACACGTGCGTGTATTGCGCATTACTCTCGCCGATGGCGGAGTTGGTTTTTGTAGCAACTACCCCGTGCAACTGGCGGCCACAGTTGAGTACTTTAACGGCGGCGTCGCTACGACGGTGCCCACGGCGGTCGACAAGCCAGGTGCATTACTCAAAGCCAATGATTTTGCCTGGTCGTCTTCGCTCGGCCGCATCGACGAACACGGTGTACTGCACTTGCCCGCCAATCGACTGGAATGGATCAAACAGCCGATCACTGTTCAGGCCCACTGGACGGCGGACGAAATAATTTCCGCCCAAGCCGTGCTCGTTCCCCGTTTCGACTGCGGTGGTTTGCTCGATAGACGCGGCCATGCTGGCAGTCCTGGTGTCGATGGCGCCCACGCCGAGCCCGCTGCGACGTTTGCCGGCAACCGCGGCAATGACGGTGAGCACGGCACCGACGGCACTGACGGAGCCGCAGGAAAATCGCTTGAAATTGCATTGGCCTATGTCGCTCATGCGACCGAAGACCGTCTTGTGGCGGTGCGTATCTCCGGGCCGCAAGAACCCGCGACGCACTACTACCTAGTCGATATCGGTTTGTCGGCGCGTCCTTTGGTCATTGATGTTCGCGGCGGTGATGGCGGCAACGGTGGCGATGGAGGCGATGGCAGCGGTGGCATATCGGGGACTCCCGGCAGCGACGGCGGCGATGGTGGGCGCGGCGGCCGCGGCGGTGATGGCGGACGCGGTGGACATGGCGGACGCGGTGGACATGGTGGAACGGTCTTGGTCCGCTACGCGGCAGAGTTCCCAGAGCTGAGTAAGGCGGTGCAGTTTCGCGTCGCAGGAGGGCAGGGCGGTCGTGCCGGACGTGGTGGTCAGTTTGGCCGCGGTGGTGATGGCGGCCGTGGTCATCACGCCGCAGACCAGAGAGATTGTACATTCATTGCGGATCCATCATTGGCCAATCAATCGCCGAGCGATCAGTCTGGGCAAGAAAAAGGTCGATGGGAGTGCACCGTCACCCCCGGGCGTAACGGCATCAACGGAGCCAGCGGTGTGGACGGCAACCCCGGCGTCGCTGGAGATGTTGGCTGGCAGGGAAACCGAGGAGATTTGCGTATACAAACAGAGACGACGGCGACCCTCTTTGCCGGTGAGTTAGACATGGGCATGCCTCTACTCGTTGGTGCGAGTGCTGATTCGGGGCCGGAATGACACGTTTCGTCAGACGATGGTCATTGATGGCTCAAGGAGAGACAACGATTGCGCAGCAAAATCCCGGATCGAGAAAGCGTGCATGAGGAGAATCTCGCCGACGGTGGGCGTATCGAAGTATGGCCGAATTGGCTTGCACCCGCGCTACAGCGACGATACTTCGACGAAATGCGTGCAGAATTGCCTTGGCGACAAGAGCACATTAAATTGTTTGGCAAAGAGATGGCGCAGCCGCGTCTGAGCGCGTGGGTTGGCGATCCCGATGCGGTCTACGTCTACTCGGGACTCGTCAATCGGCCGCAACCCTGGACAGCGACGATGGCCGAGCTGAGGCAGCGTTTAGACCAGCAATTGGGCCATTCCTTCAATTCCGTCTTGGCTAACCTCTACCGCGACCACCGCGACTCGATGGGCTGGCATGCCGACAATGAACCCGAACTTGGGCCGACACCCATCATCGCGTCATTATCGCTAGGTGCGACGCGTAGATTTGCGCTACGTCATAAGCATCGCCGGGACTTGCGGCGACAATACCTACTGGAGTCGGGGAGCCTGCTGATTATGAGCGGCACGTTGCAGCAGTTCTGGAAACATTCAGTGCCCAAGGAACGGGCCACCTCGGGGGCGAGAATCAACTTGACCTTCCGCCACGTTATCCCCCTGCAGCGTTTCGACGCTGATCGCGATAGCGACCCGGTGACATCTGGTAATGAGCCTTGAATGCGCGGCTAAATGCAAATTCAGATGTGTAACCGGATTCAGAGGCGATTTCGGCGATACTTCTCACGCTGCTTCGCAGCGCCTGCCCGGCCCGTTCCAGCCGAATGCGGCGCAAATAAGTGAGCGGCGGCTCGCCTACGGATTGTGAGAATTGCCGCTTGAGAGTCGCCGGCGACATCCCAGCATGTCGAGCCAGCGTATTCAGTGTCCACCCGTGACCTGGTTTGGCATGAAGCGCGGCAAGCACGCCTGCGAGTCTGCGGTCTTGCAGGGCTCCGAGCCAGCCTGCGCGCCCTATCGGTTGTACCTGGGCCCAACGGCGCACACACAGCACAAAGAGCACTTCAAGCAAATTGGGGACAACTGTGCGCACGCCGGGCTTCGCTTGATTGATTTCGCGGTGTAGTAATGAAATCAGGTCAATGATTGCGTGATCGGCGTCGGTCTCGCGTGCACTGATGATGAGCCGCTCCGGCAGTAGGCCGAGCACTGGATGGGGTTCAGAATCGTTGAGCAAATATGTCCCACAGATCAGCTCGGCACTGCCAGAGATATCACGGGGGCGACCCTTTGCCCCTCTGTTGGTAGAGGTATTGGCTGCCGCAGTCGAGTTAGCCATCAGGGTGTCGAGAGGGATGGGGTCGGCATCCAACGAGCTGGCAATGATGTGACCTGTGCCGCGAGGCAGAAATACCACGTCCCCTGCGAGCAGGTGGGCATCGTCATGATTGTCGACTTTGATGCAACAGGCGCCACGAACGACGACGTGGAGAAAGATATTGGCTGGTGAGTGGTCGACGCGCACCGCCCAAGGTGCTGGCGGTGCCACGCAATCCCAGATGCCGCTGGAGATGCGATGAGTAGAAAGTACGTTAGCCAGCACGTCTTCAAATGCGGGCTCAGTGGGAAAATCCTGATCGGGACGCATTGCATCCATTATAGGGGGCCGATGTTGGGTATAACAGCACAGCTCTTTCTGTGAGCTGTTTGGGCATGCTTTTGAGCCGTGCCGATATCTCAGCATCGCACGCCCTGGTCCACGGGAGGAACGCCCCGGTGCACGATGTGAGCACACGACACATTGTGCTCGGAGTACCGCTGACGCATGCAAATTATGCAGGCTAACCCAGGTGGTATATGGTAGCCTATGCGCGGGAGTTCAGAATGAAACTCTATGTAGTATTTGACACCAAGGGCGCTGGGCGGTTAGTAGGCGTGTTCAAGAACTCAAAGGCCGCCCAGAGGGTTCTGAAGATGGACCCCTACTATTACCAACTGCATCAATGTCAACTCGACGAAGTAACCCAAGAGGCCAAGAGATGGCTCAAACCGATAAACGGTGTGAGCGAAAATGGTAATTGGAAAAACGATTAATTGGGGTGTAGTAGTGAGGGGGGACGGCTAATCGACAAAGCGAATGTCGAGATAGTAGCCACCACCACCGTTATCGCCGTATTCGATCAAGTGCACGTAGCGCGTGGCCCCGGCTGGAAGCTGATAACGGACAAACGAGCAGTAACCGACATTGTCGTCGTTATAGGCCAGAGAGTCGCCGGCCTCGTTACGCACGCGAATGACGGTATCGACGCTGTAATCGCAGCGGGCACCATAGCCGAGATTACGGTTAAACGTCTCCAATTCGACAGTTCTGGTCTCATTGCTCGGGTTGTAGATGGCGAAAATGTCCTCGTCACCGGACGGGCTGTATTCGGCTTCAATGACCACGCTGCTGCGGTAAGGGCCGTTGGCGGCACTGGCTAAAAAATCATTGCCGCGGGTACCGCCGCCCGTGGCTGGCGTGCCGTCGTCGTTGGGTTCGCGTTCGCGTGCTGAGTTGTCGAAGCAATTGCTTTCGCTGTCGTTTGCGGTCAATGGACCAATAATGCCAAGATTGCCCTGCAGCGCCTCTAGGTCGCTGATGTCAATGGATAAATCGCCGTTGAAATCGGCCGGATCACCCGGCTCTGCTGCGCTATCGAGGCGATCGCTGACCAACGCCTCGTCGGCAGAGTCGATGCGGTCATCGCCGTTGACGTCGCCGGCCCGCAATTTCACGCACGGCTGATACACTACTTTGCCGGCAACGACGTCGACATTGTCGACGTGTAGCGATACGTAACCCGGCATACTCATCGTTGTGTTGTATGTGCCACTGTCGACGGTGAGCGCATAGCGGCCGTCGCCACTGACGCCAGTGCTGGCAACGGGATCGCCACTGCCGGATGTAGCCTGCACGGTCACTCCCTCGGCGTTGCCGCGCTGGTCGAGCTTGATAAAGCCAGCGAGTGTGCCTGGGAGTGCACCCTCAAGTCGGATTTCACCATTGCAGCCCTGATAGGGGAATTCAGGCACTCCTGTGCCGCCCCAGGGCGCGCCAGTGCTAATGGACACGTAGGGGTCGTTCGACTCGGGCGGCACAAACATCTCGATCGGGGTGTCGGGAGGCAAGTTGTATAGGGCGTTGTGGCCGCCACTAAGATCGACGGTCCGCGTGGTGGGAAAAGGCCCCTTGACCGCGACGCGTGCCTGGATGGAACCGCCATTGGTGGCAAGGGGCGGCACCACAAACACCCGCACACATGCAGGATCATCGCGTTTGACGTCGAAGTTCCACGTCGAAAAATGGGACACCGTCGCGCGGGCAACCCCGTTTTCAACCACGCCGACGCCCTCCTCGATCCACCGTCCGGCTTCGAGGTCGTAGTGCCACATGGCGATGGGGCCCGAATAGTCATAGTCCTCCGGTACCTGAAGCACGATCTCTGCCGCACTACCTGCACCCAGTTGATATTGGGTGCCGCTCTCGCCAAAGAAGTCGACCGAGATGGCGCCCACGCTTTCGAGTATCACCGGGGCACCGCTGTCGTCGGTGGCCTCCATATTGCCGATCATGCCTTCATTGAGCACATCAAACGTATGAACCTGCATGACCACCGGCTCGGTCACCGGGTTGCCCGCGGCGTCTACCAAGGCGTTGGCCGGCAGATTGATTTCGCTGCCAGCATCGTCGACGACGGCGACGGGCTCGGCGGGATCAATGGCAAAGGTCTGGGCCGCCTGCATGGCGATGACCAAATCCTCAATGCCGGCACCGGCATGCACCCGTGAGCTGGGCACATAGCCGAGCTGTTCGGCATTGATCACATAGCGTTCGGCCTGCAAAATCGACAAGTTGAAACTGCCGTCCACGTTCGTCTGTACACTGATGCCGTTGATGGATAGCGAGGCGCCATCGACGCCCTGGCCCTCGTTGTCGATCACCCGACCGGCGAAATTGACGAATACAGGCGCTTCTTCGCATACATCGCGGTCGGCGGGAAAGCCGTAGGTCGCGCCAACGTCTGAGACGCAGACGTGGCCTGGGAAGCATTCGGCGTCGCTATCGCAGTCGCCCTCGCCGGCCTCGCACGGGCACTCTAGGCTGCAATGATTGACATGGCCATTGAGTAGATCGTCGCACACATTCACGCAAACATCGGTATCCTCATCGAAGCCAAAAGCGGCTCCAGAATCGAAAGCGCAGCCGAGACCCACGGCGCATTCGCTACTGCGATCGCAGTCGCCCTGACCCTCCTCGCAGGGGCATTCGTCGCTGCAAAAATCCTCGTTGCCCACGGGAATGCCAGCTTCGGCGGGACATTGACCGGCGAGCGCGATGCACACATCGGTGAGCGGGGAGAAGCCGTATTCGGCGCCGATATCGCGGATACAGGACAGGCCAGGGGCGCAATCGGCATCGCTGTCGCAGTCGCCCTCGCCCGCCTCACATGGACAATCGATACTGCAGTGATCGACATGCCCGTTCATGAAATCGCTACAAACACTAACGCAGACATCGGTTTCCGGATCATAGCCAAAACTGGCCCCGGCATCGAACGCACAGCGCAGAGAACCGGCGCACTCAGCGCTATTGTCGCAATCGCCTTGGCTTTCTTCGCAGGGGCAGTCTTCGCTGCAATAATCCTCCGAGCCGGTGGGCGCGTCGGGATAGGAACTCACGCATTGCGACAGGCAGACATCGAACTCTGGATTCATGTCGAAGATGGCGCCTACATCGCGTACACATCGCAGGCCGGGGGCGCATTGGCTGTCACCATCACAATCGCCCTCTTCATCGTCGCAGGGACATGCCTCAGTGCAATAGCTGGCGCTGCCGGGGCTGCCCACTGAGCATGCGGCCTTCGGTGCCATATGGTGGCCGGCTTCGTGGTAGGCGTCCTCTTCTGAGGCACCGTCTTGTGACGCGCCGTCTTCTGAAGCGCTTTCTGGTCCGGACAGCCCCTGATCTCGGTCTGGCAATATACCGTCGCCGTCCGGATCGGCCGACGAGCTCTCAGTCTCTGCAGTTGGTTTGCTATCTTGCAGGATATCGGGGTCGTAAGGTTCCTCCATAGGAACGCTACAACCCGATGCCAGGAGGCTGGTGAGCATGCTGACGACAATGCCTACAGCGAGACGAGCGGATGTAGTCCCAGGCGATCTCAATCCGGTCGCCCTAAAAGCACTTGGCAAAATGATACGCAATGAGTTCTCCCATTTGGATGTTTATTTGAGACTGCCAATATTGATTAAATAGATCAAGTGACAGTATGGAAACGCCCGAATCGGAGATCATTGCGGGAAAATATCCGCTGAAAGCCCTCATGGGTCTCATTGTGGCCGGAGTATCTTATCTCAGTATAAGCAACTCTGGCCCATGGTTGTTTACGATTTACTACAATCAGTCCCCATGTAGCCATGGAGAACTTAATTTTATCTCATTCCCGGGGAATGCCCGATTCGCCCTTGCTCATGGCAAATTCTTCCTCGGGAGAAAATACCAATTGATGGCGACCAAAGAAGGCGAAATATGCGATACCGGCCAAGAACCAAATCGCACATCCGATGACGCCTACGCGATAATCGGCGTTGAGGAATAAGAACACCAGCGTCACAGTTGCGATAACGGCGGCGATAATGGCGCCCACGTTGCCGAGGGGGCTCTTATACGGGCGCTCGATATCGGGCAGTTTTTTGCGCAGTAGCACGAACGCCACCATCTGCATGATATAGGCGATGACGGCGCCAAAGACGGCCATATTGAGTAATACCGCGCCCACTTGCTTGGTACCCAGGATGGATTCGCCATATTCGATAAGGAGTGCCACGAGATAGCCGAGTATACCGCCGACGAGTAGGGCCACATGCGGGGTTTGTCGTTTGCTATCGGTGACCGATAGCCAGCGGGGAAAGTAACCAGCGCGGCTCAGGGAGTAGATATTGCGACCGTAGGCATAGATGATGGTGTGAAAGCTGGCAATGAGGCCGGCCACCGCGACCAGACCGAGCAAAGACGCGCCGACGCCCTGGCCGAAAATGGCCTTGAACCCGAGGAATAGCGGCTCGTTGCTGGCGCCGATCTCGCTCGCACCACCGCCGATGCCGGAGTTGAGAAAGAGGGTCAAGAACGATGCGATAACCAACGTGAGCAGGCCGTAGAGAATGCCTTTGGGCATGTCGCGCTTGGGATCGTGAGACTCTTCGGCCGCGAGCGGCAGCTGCTCAATGGCCAAGTAAAACCAGATGGCAAACGGTAACGCCGCAGTGACGCCGGCCCAGCCCAGAGGCAGCCAGCGCGTACCGCCCTCAACTTTAGGGGGAATATTGAGCGCAGCATCGAGACTAAAATGGCCGACGGCACCGACCCAAAAGACCATCAAAATGGTGAGCGCCATCAGCGTAATGATGACCGAGAAGCGAAAGGTGATTTCGGCGCCCAGGATATTGAGTCCGATGAATATAGCGTAGGTGGCGGCCCACCAGACCGGCTTGGGGATATCCACGCCGAATAGGTCCATGCCAATCGCGTTCAGATAGCCGCCGATGCCGACGACGATAACGGCCGGCGTGAGCACGTACTCCATATTCTCTGCCAATCCAGTAATGAACCCACCCCAGGGACCCATGGTTGTGCGGCCAAAGGAGTACGCGCCACCGGTATGAGGCAGCGCGGGCGACATCTCGGCGATGGAATAGCACAGGCCGCCGTACATCACGGCGACGATGATGGTTGCGATGAGCAAGCCACCAAAGCCGCCAGCCGCAAGGCCGAAGTTCCAGCCAAAAAAGTCGCCCGAAATGACGGCTCCCACCCCCAATGCCCAGAGAGACCAAATACCGGCATAGCGACGTAGACCGCGCTGTGCGAAATAGTCGGCATCCACGTCTCGATACGTGACGCCGGCGACCTTTGTTTTGCTTTCAACCATGGTTGGCATAGTGCTCGATCACGGTGGTAGACGCCAAGTCGAGGCTGCAGATTTTTAGCGATGACGGTCGAGGGGCGGGGGCGGAGGCATGAATCAGCGAAATGCCATGAATCTTATACAGATACGCGGCATCTCGGCGCATTGCGCGGTTGCAGCACGGCGTTGCGACTCGGGCCGACCGGTGCGACCCTCGATTAGACTAGGGGGCTGCTTGGCTACAACAGTGCGGAATGCAAAGGTTTTTTCCTGCCCCTTTGCATCTTGCTGCCCACACCTGGTTAGTCGTAGACTCCAGCGCGGTGTCATCCTCTGCTGCGAGTTCTCCCAGTCGGCCTTCGATCACGGTTGCCAACCCCGCCGACGGCGGCTTGTTCTACTGGCTGTTCAAGCTCTACATATTCGCCTTCTTGGTCCTCTGCATGGCGATCGGCATCGCGGGCGCGCTGTTCTATCGCCATTTTGCGGTGCAGACCCCGGAGACCATCGATTTTGCCGCATACGCTGCCCGCGTGCCTCTGGTGTCGCGCATGTATGCGAGCGACGACACGCTCCTCGGAGAATTCGCCAGTGAATGGCGCGAAATTGCCCCCTACGACGAGATTCCCCAGCCGATTATCGACGCCTTTTTGGCCATCGAAGACCACGAGTTCTTTGAGCATCGCGGTCTGTATTTCCGCGGCATTGCCCGCGCGGTATGGGCCAACCTCGTCGCTGGCGATTTTGCCCAAGGGGGGTCTACGATCACTCAGCAGGTGGCCAAGCAATTCTTGGGCAGCGAAAAATCGCTGTCGCGCAAGGCACGCGAGGCCATACTGGCCCGGCGACTTGAGGCCCGTTACCCCAAAGAACTCATCCTGTCGGTTTACCTCAACCACATCTACTTGGGCAGCGGGGCCTACGGCATCAAGGCCGCGGCAAAGCGCTATTTTTCCAAAGAACTGGAACAGCTTGATATTGCCGAGGCGGCGCTCTTGGCTGGGCTAGCACAAGCGCCTTCGCGCTACTCGCCCCTATCGCGTCCCGAACGGGCCGAGCGCCGGCGCAATGCGGTGTTGGATCGCATGGAGCTTCACGGCTTTTTGTCAGCCGCAGAGGCTAAAGCCGAGCGGGCCAAGCCCATCGTGCTCAAGCCGTATCAAAGCGTGTTTCCCAAGCACATGCCGTATTTTGCCGAGCAGGTGCGGCGCATGCTGGTAACCAAGTACGGCAAAGAAGCGGTCCTAGAGCACGGGCTGCGCATCGAGACCACCGTTTCGCCCGTCGTCGATGGTGCAGCGGCGGAAAATGTCGACTTCGGGGTGCGCAAGCAAGACAAACGCCAGGGCTGGCGCGGTGCCGAAGCATACTTGGAGGGCGGCGCGCGCCAGACATTCATCGAGCGTTCGACGGCCCTTTACGGAGATGGGCCCCTCACCCATGGTCGGCGGTATTTGGCCTTGGTCGAATCGGTGGCTGCGTTCAAAGCCCAGGTGCGGGTCGGGGCAAATCTCTACGAGCTGCCTCTGACCAACATGGACTGGGCCGTACCTTGGTCGCGGACGGAAGCCATCAACGACCAGATTATCGAAACCATCAAAGGTACGCTGCGTCCGGGACATGTCATTTGGGTCAAGGCCGAAAACCGCGAACGAGGCAAGTTTCGCGATTGGTTCTTGGCCGATGGCGTCAACCCGCGCTGGCTGGTGCCGCGCAAGCCCCGACCGGCACGCCGTAACAATAGCGGCGGCGCGGGAGGCCGGGTGACAAAGCCGAAATTGCCCCGCGTGGTACTCGAGCAGGTTCCGCATCCGCAAGGGGCGATTTTTACCGCCGACCACCACACTGGTTATGTTTTGGCCATGATCGGGGGCCACGATTTTGCCCGCTCGCAGTACAACCGAGTGGTACAGGCTTGTCGCCAGCCGGGTTCGACGTACAAACCCATCTACTACTCGACCGCTCTGGATCTCGGCTATGGCTACGATACCATTCTCAACGATGTTCCCCGGGCCGAGATCGATCCTGTAACTGGCGAAGTATGGTATCCGACCAACCTCGGCGGGACCGTGGACAACCAGGTCACCCTGGAGTATTCGCTAGTATTTTCCAAAAATCTGCCCTCGGTGGCGATTTTCAAAATGGTCGGCGCCGACGTCGTGGCCAAATGGGCCCGGCGATTGGGTTTCACCTCGGAGATCATTGCCGATCAAGCGCTGGCCCTAGGCGCATCTTGTACCTACACTGACGAGCTCACACGGGCGTTTGCCATTTTCGCCCGCAGTGGGCATGCGATCGATTGGATATACGTGCGCCGGATCCTCGACCGCCACGGGAACGTCGTTGAAGACAATACCGTGCCTCAGGATTCATACCTCAGTCCGGACGACCGCTTGGATCGCCTGGTGGCCCATGCCGGTAACGTACCCGAGCAAGTCATCTCTGAGCGCACGGCCTTTTTGACCAGCAAACTCTTGCGCAAAGCCATCCGCCATGGGTTTGCCGCCATCGTGCGTCAGACCGGCATCCGCGGTGCGGGAAAAACCGGCACTTCCAGCGCGACCATGGACACCTCGTTTGTCGGTTATACGTCGCGTTGGATGACGACGGTTTGGCTGGGCGATGATATGCGCGTGCGCCCTCTGGGGCGAGATGATGCCGCGTACATGACGGTTGTACCGATGTGGGCCCGCTATATGTACGAGACCGCGCGCTTGCATCCCAACGATGAAATCCCCTGGCGCGTGCCCAATGGTGTCGATCCTGAAGACCGAGGCGATCACACCCTCGGCGAACAGGGCGAACCCATGCCGCTGGTATATCGCAAAGCAGTCAAGCCCGAGGATGCACTGCCTCCATCACCGGAGGGCTTACCCGGAGGACTACCGGCGGTGACTCCGCCGATGGCCCCGGCCATACCGCCGGCTACACCTCCGGCAATGCCTCCAGCCATGCTTCCGGCCACGTTTCTGGAAAGATGAACACCGAACCTCTGGCCCGTGTGGCCACGTTGCCGTTTGCGGCGCAACTGGCCGTGATTGACGCCGTATTGCATAATATCGCCGAGAAAAAAGGCGATATCGAGCCGGCAAACGATACTGCTCCGTCACCCGAACTGGCCGCACTACTCGCGGCTCTGGCGACATTGCCAGACCACGAGCCTTTGGCCTATGCCCTCGCCAAGGCGGGTCGTGCCAGCTTACTATCTGGTGCCGGCAACGCATTGGACGAAGTGTTCGCTGCGGTGCCCGATACTGGGATCCAGCGTATTTTGCGGGCTCTCGATCGCGAGCGTCGAGGACTACCGGCAAGCGAACTTGCCGCCATAGTGGCGGCCTTGAGCCGGACGATGAGGCGATTGCCGCTGGAGCGTGTGGCTGCCCTATGTCTCATGGACCGCTGGCTCAAGAACATCGATCCAGATGCGCGTGGAGAAATCGTCTCCGAAGCGATGGGCACATTGAGGGCGGTTGCCGAGACCGGTGCTTGGGATGATCTCCGCGACGAAGTACTTCTGCGGGTGCCCGGTCATGCGCTGCTCGGTTTGCGTTCATCCTTTTCTGTGGGAGTGCTGCAGTCCATGCAGCAGCGCATGCGCGCCTTTGCCGATCGGGTTCTCACGATCTTGGCCGCCATGCCCAAATCGCTGTCGCAGGCCAATGCCGAAGAACTCTTGAGTCGGCGAGTATATACCGATCCTGGCCACTTTCTCGGCGAATTGTTACAGAATGCCGAAGATGCTGGTGCCCGCCGTTGGCACGTGAACATCGGCGATCATGCCGTGAGCATTGAGCACGACGGCGTCCCCTTTGACGCCAAGGATGTCGTCGGTGTGCTATCGATTGGCCAGACGACCAAGAGCCAACAGCAGATCGGCTTTTTTGGCGTGGGTTTTAAATCGGTCTACGAGATCTGCGAACGGCCACAAGTATATTCGGGTCCATACGCATTCGAGATAGCGGATATTTCGATTCCGAGACGCATCGCCGACACCCGTCCCAACATACCGCACTCCCTCACTGAAGAGACTGAGGCCGCAGCGGATGGTGCAGATCGAGAGGTGACCGCTCTAGTGCTGACGCTACGGGACAATGCCGATGGCCCGCGTGACCACGGGACGCCGTTGCCCGACGAGCTCTATCGGCGTGCATTGCGGGTGCCACCGGAGACCTTACTCACCCTGCGCAACGTCGCTCGTCTGCGCGTGACCCGCGGGCAACAAGGACGCGAAGTCTTTGCCATTGCGCAAGACACTGAAGCCCACAGCGAAACCGGAGCAAAAGAACTCTACACCGAGCTCGTCATTCGCGAAGATGGCCAAAAAGAGCATCGCCGCTACTCTGGCGTGCGCGGCCATGTGACGTATCGGGCTGGCGAACGCGAGGCGGCCAAGGCCACGGCCACAGATATTTTGATCGCCGTGCGCTTGGACGAAGAAGGGCTGCCCATGCGCTTGCCTGAAAACGTCGCCGCCATCTATAGCTTCTTGCCCACCCGGGAGCGCTCTGGGTTGGGGTTTTTGTTGCACGCGCACTTTGACTT
>JAAUYH010238354.1_pt1 | contig 24677 bp, 7 predicted proteins | sample 7278061 | NCBI WGS metagenome assembly JAAUYH01 (sample SAMN14350203, study PRJNA611818) | marine sediment metagenome | isolation source: surface marine sediment (0.6m) | place: French Polynesia: Moorea | collected 2018-08 | reverse complement strand
GCTATCCCCCGTTTGCACTAACTGGCCGCGGGCGACGGTGCGAGTGACCAAATTGTCTGAGCTAACACCGGAGTTAAGGAGGGAGAGATCGGCTTGCCAATTGTCCAGCAGCGTTCCCGCTAGGGTGGCGCTATAGGAGGCGGACCCATCTAGGCCATCGAAATAGCCCACCACAACGTCGTAAAACCCTGTCGCTCCGGTAAAGGTGGTTGCCGCCGTTAAGCCCTCAGTGCTGTCCGTGGTTCGCACTACATAGCCGCCAGATGCAGCAGCCCCAGAGAGCTGCTCATAGTGAGCGCTTGACGACAAATCCATGGCCTCCGCTTCAAATCGGAGGGTGGATAGAGATCCGTTATCTATCACTAGAGCTGAGTCTTGCGCAGTAGATTTTTCTAGGGTGAGATAGTCGATCGCAGCCTGGTCTCCCCCATCCGCTAACGCCTGTAGCTCTAGAATATCGCCTTGTTCCAAGACCACATCCAAGCCCAAAACCCGGGAATGCATTTGGTTGTCATCCTGGTTGAACTGCCAGCTATTCAAGACCTCGCCATTGAGTAAAACTGTCGCCTCCGCAACCCCTGCGTCATCATCAAAGTAATTGGCATAGATGTTATAGACGCCAGCGGTTTCAACCGTGAGCTGGGCTGAACTGGCCGTTACGGTATTGGTCGTCGTCAACAAGCTGTTTCCGGAAGCGGCAATGTCGTAATCAGTCTCATCAGCGATGTCATAGCCGTCGGTAAAACTCCCGTCTTCCACTTCTAAGCGCTGGACGTCGTCCTGATCTGACTTGGTGCTGGCGACCAGGTTAAGCTCATCCACTTCCCCTTGAATCTCAATAATGTTGGCGGTTGCGCCCAGGGTATTTTGCAGCCAGATCTCCAGCTGGCTCCCTGCCTGAGGGTTAATTAGGCTCCCGCCTCGGCTAGTCGCTTCAGCCGCTGCGGTCGCTGCGCTGGCGGCGACCGCGTAGAAATTCCCGTTGTAGAATTCGGTTCCAAGTAAGCGATCGCTGCCATCACTGGCCAGTTGGCTTTCGGGATTGACCGCAATGATATCAATGTAGTCAATCCGAACTTGCTCGTTGCCCGCGCCATTGGCGATCAGTTCGATGCGATCGCCCGACTCCAAGCTGATGTCATCAATCACGTGGGTGAAGAAATTATCGGACGTGGAAGCACTGCCGGTCCCCTGGTCTAGAGACCAGCTATATTCAGCTAAAACATCATCCTGTGGACCTTGTGAACCTTGCAGTAAGCCCTCCAACCAACTCAGCAAGCCACTGTTGCCATTGTTGCCATTGTTGCCATTGTTGCCATTGTTGCCATTGTTGCCGCCTTTGCTTTTGATCTGCAGGGTCACATCACTGGTGTTGGCGTTATCGTCGTAATATCCCACAACCATTTGATAGGCGCCAGTGGGGCCGCTGAACTTTGTCCGGGCCTTGCTCTGGAATAGGCTGGACAGAAACCCTGAACTGGTGGCGATCACTTCGCCATTCGAAGCATCCCCTTGCGTATCAGAGTTATAGCTGGTGAGCTTCATATCTTCGGCTTCTAGGCGAACCCAAAAGTCCAATAAGTTTGAAACCGTGGACACCCCCAAACTGGAGAGCAATTCTTCGGAAGTGGTCGTGGTTTCGGTTGCGGGAGCGGTAGGAGGGTCAGTAGCGGGATCGGTAGAACTATTGGCGTGACTGTAGACAGTGGGATTATGGGCGTCGCCATAGAGTTGATCGTCCCCCTCGCCCCCAGACAGAACATCCTCGCCTGCGCCCCCCATCAGAATGTCATTGCCGCTGCCGCCAACGAGGTCATCCACCCCTGCCCCGCCATCGAGGACATCATTATCGGTATCGCCCTTGAGCACATCCCGGCCTGCGCCGCCTTCTAAAATGTCATGCCCCCGTCCTCCAGAGAGAATATCGTGGCCTTCCTCGCCGTAGATTCGGTCATCGCCATTCTCTCCGGCCAACATGTCATCCCCTGTACCGCCGTAGAGATTGTCATTCCCGTCCCAGCCGTAGACGAGATCATCGCCTTCGCCACCCAGAAGAATGTCATTCCCACCCTTACCGTCAATCAGGTCATAGCCTGCATCCCCGCTGATCAGGTCGCGGGTTGCATCCTGACCCGCCAAAATGTCATCGCCAATGCTGCCCGTTACTGTGGTGATCTCCGTGGTGGTTCCATCCGCATTCGTCTCGGCGGTAGTGGTGGTAGCGTCGTCGATTTCCTCTAGCCGATCCATTTGGTTTTCAATCTGTTGCCACCAAGAGCCAGGAGCTAGCTCAAAGGCTTGCCACCAGCCGCCAGGATGCAGCTCTAGCATGGATGCTTCAAACGCTTGCCACCAGCCGCCGTGGCCTAATTCCAGCACCTTATCTTCAAAAATCTGCCACCAGGAGCCAGCCCCCAGCGCCAGCACATCTTCCCCAAAGGCTTGCCACCAACTGCCATGGCCCAACTCCAGCAGTTGCGCTTCAAATTCTTGCCACCAGCCGCCGTGGCCTAAAATCAGCATTTGTTGTTCAAACACTTGCCACCAACCGCCGAAGCTCGCCTCCAGCATCTGCGGTTCAAACTGCTGCCACCAACCGCCAGGGGACAGCGCTAACATGTCAGTTTCAAATTGCTGCCACCAGCCGCCGTGGCCTAACTCAAGCGCCTTATCTTCAACGATCTGCCACCAGCCGCCAGCCCCCAGCGCTAACATTTCCTGGTCCAAGCTTTGCCACCAGCCGCCAGGGTGCAACTCCAGCAGTTGCGCTTCAAATTGCTGCCACCAGCCGCCGTGACCCAGGGCAATCATCTGGTCCTTAAAGGTTTCCCACCAGGAACCCCGAGCCAGCGTTTGCCAGTCTTGACCGCTGGCCACAGCGTCCTCCACTGCCGTGACCCCAATGCTGAAGTCTTCGCTGACGGCTTGCATCGCCTGATCGTAGAGCGCCTGCAAGTCCAGGCCGTCTTGGAGACCGCCGTAGTCAACATCCCAACCCAGTACATCAAAGGCCTGCAGGTCGAGATGGGAAATATTGGTGCGTTCCTGGTATCCCAGCGTCGGGTCCATAATCCCCAGGGCGTTCTGAAACCGTTGCCAGTGGCTGGCTTGGTACTCGCCGCCTTCCTCAAATTCGGCTAACGCTGTGGAGCCCCCGTCTAAGGAGAAGTAAGCGGCGCCGCCAAAGCTCAAATCACTGACGCTGCCATCAGGATTATCAATGGTGACGCTGGTGTCGCTGTAGCGGAAGAGGTCCAAGGCAGTGAATCCTTCGGTGCGGGTTTCGCCGGAGTGCAGTTCAAAGGTCTCCATCAACCCATCCAGACCGCTGACAAAGCCCAGGCTATGCCCCAGCTCGTGGAGAGCCATGGTCATGAAATCTAGTTCGCCTTCGGGCGTTTCAGCTTCCCGAGTGAAGTCGTAATTCCAGTCGTAGCTGTTATTGATCACGACGTAGCCATCCAAGGCCTCAGGGTCTTGCACCATATCATGAGTCCAAGTGCTCCCGTCCTCTAGCAGGAGAGCTTCATCCATGCCCAGCGCCTTGGCCTGGGCTCGGGTGAGCATGATGGTGGTGTTGCCGTCCACCAGCTCCCCGTCCACCAGCAGATCTACCGTGTTGCCTTCCTGAAGCGCGTCAAGCACGGATGTATCTTCCTCCGACGTGGCGTCTAAGGCCAGATACTCTTGATATACTCCGTAATTCACTTCGTGGAAGATGGGAACCGCCCCACCGACAGCTTGGCCGTTATCGAGGTTGTCGACGGCGCTAATATGAAGATTGATGGTAGTGTCGTCGGTCAAAAATTGCGACCAAATCATCGCGGCCATCTCGAAACCGAGTCGCTGTTCGAGTGTGACGTTGAGGTCGTAGGTGAGGTTGAATTGAACCATAATGGTGGATCTGTATTTTAGGGAAGTCGTAGGGTATGAAAGAGCCAGTGAAAAGGCGTCACTGACTGAGACCGTTTGATGACTGCCGCCCAGCTTGGGACAGAGGTATTTATGTCAAAAAAATAGACCTAAAGGATATGCAACACACTGGGAATTGCCGATTGTCTCTAATGAAAAGGAGAGTGCTATCCGAAGAGGAAATGTGAGTGTAAAAAAATACATTTAATTGTGCTATTCACAGCATAATTAATCTGTTTCTGATCCACAATGGCGTTCTTAAACACTTCAAAATCAATGATTTTTGGCGTTTTATCTTAATAAAGGTCTTCCGTGGATTCTCGTGGAAGGTCTACGTATTTCCCAGGCCGCCTCGCAATGTTTGAGTGATTGATGTATGAAAATACTGAGGATGCAAGGTTGCCACTTTTCCAGATGTTGTAGATTCAAGTTAAGGGCGCCCGATGGTCCCTATCTCTTCTTGCTTGTCCGCATTTTTCCTGGCGCCGCCACGAGCCAATGACCGCCAAGGTAAAATATTGGTTGACCCAGCAAAGATGTTTATCGTGGAGGCATCGGCTAAATAATCTGCCCAGAACAGTCCGACCATCTCGAACTCAGCATCTGCTCAAAAGAGGCTTATAGCTTAAAGCGGAAAATTCTCCCGAGGGCAGAATGCAGGAGACAGGAGACAGAATACAGCTCCTGACTGGCTTCTATCTCCTGTATTCTGTATTCCTCCCCTACCGGATTTTCTCGGTTTAATTTACACGCCCAAAAGACGTACCGGGAGTGTGGATGAAGTTGAAGTCCGCAGACTGGACGGCTGGATGATGACCGATCAGGGTAGTGAAGGCGATCGCAGCTGACTAGTGCAAGTTACGGGGTGTAAGTCTCAATGCCGTCGAAGCAGTTGTCTTGATTCCTTACGACGCTGAAACCAGGATCCAACGCCCCATAGCCCCAACCCCAGTAACCCAATGGTTGAAACTGGTTCCGGCACATCAGTGGACGTCTCTCTCCCTTGCCACCAACCGCCAGGACCCAGGTTATAAATTCCGCTGATTTCCATCATATCTTCGACATCATCGGAACGGTCTTGAATGGACGCGTTGGCGGCTTGAGATTGGGCTTGACTCAGTAGGTTCGACAAATTCAGGTTGGCGGAATGATTCACATTCCAACCGATGTAATCCATTGCCGTCAGGTCGAGCATGGATACCTCCCTGATCTGCCCTTTCAATAGCTTAGGATCCATGATGCCTAGAGGATTGTTGGCGTTATACTTCCAGTGGCTGGCCTGATTGCCATCGCCCCCCAAATTTGAATTCTCCCCGGTTGCAAATTGCGCCACTTGCCCATTCGCGCTAAAAGCGGTTTGCCCGCCATCGATAGAGAAATATTTGGCGCCGCCAATGGCATAGTCCATCGCTCCTTGAGACTGACTCTGACTGGAATACCGGAACATATCCAGGGCAGTCGGACGAGATGACTCTTCGCCGACCGGGTCAAGGCCACTAATAAAACCTAAGTTATGACCTAGCTCATGGAGAACAACGCTGACAAAGTCATACTGGTTGTTTCCGATATTGCCGTCGGCATAATCGTAGTTCCAGTTGGCGGACTGATCGAGCTGAATATAGCCATCGAGGCCAGAGGCTCCGCCGCTGAGGTCATTGCCCAACGCCTTGTTGTTGGCGGTGGTCTGCATTAATTCGTAGCCGGAATGATCGATGGAGCCATTTTGCAGCCGCTTAGCAAAATAGTTACTGCTCTGGTTGGAGGTGGGTAGCAAATTGACATTGGCGGTCCCATCTAACTGCAGCCCCTCTTTAAACTTATCGTAGTTCATCTTGACGATGGCTGGCGTGGCTCCGCCTAAGGTATTGGTTGGCAACATCCCGTTGGTCATTTCAAGGTGAAGATTGACGCTGACATTGTCGGTCAAATAAGAGGACCAAATGTTGCCGGCTAACTCTACCGCTTCAATTTGTTGTTGGGTGAATCCAGGCTGGTATGTAAAGTTAAAGGTGAACGCTTGAGCCGGTGTGAGACTTCCTAAGACGGCTGCGATCGCTAGGGGCAATGACGATAGCCGTCGCCCTGACTTGCGCTGATGAGTATCGATCTCCTCTGTATTCCAGGAGGGAGCAGGGGATGAAATCTTATTTGAGGGGAGAGAAGTTTGGGCTAGATTGCGACTAGCGGCGACTAAGTATTTCACGAATGCCTTAGTATAAATAAGAACAGATAAAACCCATGTTCAGTATACTCATTTCCTTGAGGGATGACTGTAAAATTCATGTATTTTTTTAGGTTGATGAATCAGGGTGAATACTGATATGAATAGATCGAAAGAATGCTCTGCAAAGTGAGCGAGTAGATCGCCATCCTTACGGTTATTAAAGGATCGAGGATTGATATTCAATCCTCGATACCATGCTTTCACTGCATTTAAATTGCGTTTAGGAGTCTTTGCGTGACAAGTGCGTAGATACCGAAATATTGGTGTAGATCGCAGGCATCGTAGCGCGGCGCATTTCTCGTTATCTAGCTGTTGTTTTCTTGCGGAATAGCTCGAGGATTCCAGCACTCTTAAGCACCCTTGTGATTTGAGGCTGAACGCCGCGCAGTGTTAGTCGCGCGTTGCACTCTCGGGATTTGATTAAACTCAGGGCGAAGATGTGGACGCTATCCATTTCGACATGCTGGGTCTGGGTCATATCCAGTACAATAGCGGCCCCTTTCTGAATTTTCTGATTCAAATCCTGCATCATGAAATGAGAGGTGTAGGTGTCAACCCGCTTAGGAACTCGGATGGTAACCGACTTATCAGTATAATTCACAGAAATTCCCTACCAAAAATCTCGTATGCTCCCATAATATTCCTTGAGATCGAGCTGTTGATTCAAAAAAAAGGCGCCCTGTTGAAATCATTATTTCAACTTAAAGAGATGCTCTGATGCCTGTGTTTATACTGATTCGGTCAGAAAGTTCTGTTTAGGAGAAATTACTGAGGAAAGGGAATTTAAGTTAGAGGATTTGAGTACACAAAGAATGCATTGATGAGGTTTAGGATGCCTAAAGCGTCAATTGTCGCGTCATTCTTGTGAAAACGGGAATCCACCGCAGATTCCAGAGGACATTTGATAGACTTCCACCTACGTGGAAATGACCCCTAATCTTGGCAAACGAAAGTACCCTCTGGTCCTCCCCCATTGCAGGCTACCGTGTACACACAAGTGATTTTTTCATGTCTCGAATTTGCTGAAAGCCCTCATCCTAAATCCTTCTCCCTGGGGGAGAAGGACTTTGAGTAAGGCTTACTTTACATCCTTATCCTTTTAGGCGAGAGACTTTGATAAGTGCAGGCAAATTGCTTCTAATACGGCTTCTAATTGATTCCAAACTGTCTCATTCTTAAACCGTAAGACATTAAGCCCGTTGGCGATCATCCAAGCATCCCGTTCTGCATCTTGGTCTTGTCGCTCTTTATGGATTGCTCCATCCAGTTCGATGACTAATTGGGCTTCATGGCAATAAAAATCTACAATGAATTGCCCAATGTTATGCTGTCGCCGAAACTTAGCTCCCTGTAATCGACGTCCGCGTAGGCATATCCAGAGCAATTGCTCCGTGGAAGTTTGCTGTTGCCTGAGTTCTCTTGCACGTAACAGCAAGGCTTCAGGTATTTGTCTATAGCGACCTGCTAAGCGTGAAAATTCTGGTTCCATCCACTCAGGATACCCAAACCCTTAAGTTCTTTGAATGATGACCAGATAAGCTACTCTAGCTCCCCTTCGCCCTCTGGGAGAAGGGGCTGGGGGATGAGGGGGTTCAGCCAACTCTTCGACTTGTGTATACACAGTAGCTTTTTTTAAGGGGGACTTAGGGGGATCGAGCAACGTTTCACAGTTGGAGTTGAGATATGTGTACACGGTAGGTTCAGCAACGCCCCTCCTTGCCCCCCTTCCTATGTTGAACGGCAGATAAAGTATGTGAACTTGTCAGTAAAGTATCGATATATTCTTTGCTTCGTGATTGATTGAAATACGTATATCCACTTAGAATTAAGTTGTCTCTGGTACGGAATGTACTGTATCTCTTTCACGAGGCCAAGTGCTAGAAATTGGAGACGGCGTGTCATTTAAGTTGGGACAAGTTGGTGGAGAAGGAATACAAAATACTAAAGACAGTCAGGAGCCGCATTATGTCTCCTGTCTCCTGTCTCCGTCTACTCTTCCAAGAAAAAATTCCTGCTTTCAGTTGATGGTCGCTGGTCTTATCAAAAAGACAGTAAAGATGCAGAATACCTCCCCACAGTAAATTATGGAGAGGCATTTATGAATCTACGGATTAATCTGAATACCAGTTCGTATAGATTAGTTTTGCATAGTAGATGGAGATACTTGAATGAGTATACAATACTAACTGGCGAGAGGCATTTCTGTTGGTGATATGCGATTGGGTCTTTGTTCTTGAACCGAGCGTGCGAAGGATGTCGCCAAAAATAAAGATGCCGCCTCTGCTTTGAGGGGATGGGAGAAGAAGTACCCTTGCATATTCTGAAAGCCGATTACCTGAAGTTTGTTAACCTCTTCGCGGGTTTCGATCCCTTCCACAATGACATTAAGTCCTAATTTATTTGTGAGGGACAGGATGACTTCGCAAATTTCCCAGTTTTTGTTAGCCACAAAGGTGCGATCTATCTTGAGCGTATCTAGCGGTAGGGATGGCAGCCGAGAGAGGGCGGAATAGCCGGTGCCAAAGTCATCTAGATAAAGCTGAATTCCTAAATTTTTCAGTTTTTGAAGCACGATTGAAACCACTTCACTGTTTTCAATCACTGCACTTTCAGTAATTTCAAGCTTCAGGCTTTGGGGGGCGATTTGATTGGATTCCAGAATTTGTGCAATATGATTGGCCAAGTCTAATTGGGCGAGTTGTAACACGGATAGGTTGACGCTGACGGTCAAAGTTTGCTGCTGAGGGTATAAGTGCTGCCAATGACGCAATTGTGCGCACGTGTCAGCAATGAGCTGTCTCCCCATTTGGTGAATTAGGCCGCTCTCTTCCGCTAAGGGAATAAACACCGTCGGAGAAATTTCGCCATAGGTCGGGTGACGCCATCGGGCCAAGGCTTCAAACCCAACAATTGTGTTGGTTGCGATGGACACAATGGGTTGATAAACCAAATAAATTTGTTTCTCGCTGATGGCTGTGGGCAAATCATGCTGTAACTGAAGCAATCGAATTTGCTCAGGTGAGAGCACAGATGACAGCGAAGTCGGTTGCTCCTCTACCGCATTGGCTAGCCGGGTTAATCGGTCAAGGTTCGCCATTGCTGTATGCAGTAATTGACTTCCTTCCTGAGAGAGCTTGCCAAATCTGCCCGTGCTCAGAAGCCGAATGGCGCCTTGCAGATTGCTGAGGGGATGCTGCAGTTCATGTTGAACGAGGGCGGAGAGGTCTCCTAGGTAAGCGCCAGCATGGAGAGTGGGAGAGGAATTCATGATGAGATAGGATTTGCAACTACAGATTGGTCGAATTAGTTCGGTAGAGCGTAGCTGAGTTCCGAGAGGGGTGGATGGGATGGAGAGAGGGAGTGGATGGGTAGATGGGTGGATGGGTAGATGGGTGGATGGGTAGATGGGTGGATGGGTGGATGGGTGGATGGGTGGATGGGTGGATGGCAGTTATTGTTGTGTCACTGATTTGATTGGGGGTGCTGTGGTTTTAGACGAAGGTGACGTGGTTGTTGAAGTCGATGGAGGCAATGTTTTCGAACTGGGCGACTAGGTCTTGGTTGGCGCCGTAATAGAGGAAGACGTCGCCTGCTTGTGAAGTTTGCTGGTAGTTGCTGGCGGAGCCGTGGAGTTGGATGGTGTCGATGTCGGCGGCAAAGTCTTGGATGACGGCGTAGTCGAGGCCGCCGCCAGTGCTGTAGAAGGCGGCGTCGGCGTCTCCCAAGATGAACTGGTCGGCGCCGCTGCCGCCCATTAGGGTGTCTAGTTCGTTGAGGCCCACTGCCACGCTGTCGGTTCCATTGAGGATATCGTCTCCGGCGCCGCCGAAGAGGGTGTCGTCTCCGATGCCGCCAGTCAGGGTATCGTTGCCTGCTGTGGCGGTGTTCGTCACGGTGGCTGCTTGGGTGAAATCTACGATTAACCGGGGCGCATTGCCGCTTTCAGAAGAGTAAAAGTCGACGCCGTCATTGCCTGAGGGCAAGAATGCCCAGCCAAAATTAGCGGTGGGGTCTGCTTGCCAAGCCTGGAGACTAGCGGTGACATCAATTTGCAGGATGCCAGCGCTGACTGAGCCGGTAACCGCCACTGGCGTGCTGGCTGCTTCGACTCCGTTGGCTTGAATTCCGTTGCCGAAGGAATACCAAGTAGAGTTCCCTGACCAGTTTTGCAGCATTTCGTAGACCAGCAGGCCGTTCCCTGGATCGAACACATTCAATTCCAACACCGCGGAGTTGATGGTGGTATTCTGGGCGATTTGACCGACTTGGTCGCCAAAGAGATTGTCAAATCGAATTAAGCCTTGAACGGGATAGCCAAAATTTTCTCCATCCACATTAATAGCGGTGGCGTTGCCAAAGCTACTGGTGTAGTAGTACCCGTCAAGGGTTGTGTCAACGGCGCCAGTGTAGCCATTGACGCCTTGCTGGAAGGTCAGCGTTTCTGGGGCGCCGGGTGTACTGCTGGTGTCTGGCGCTGTTGCATGAGTCCCTTCGGCAATCAATTTAATGTCATCCAGGTGGGCGCCTCGACCGTAGTTCACGGTTTGGCCCGTGGAGATAAATTCTAAGGTTTTCGTGCTCCCATCCCCAGTGAAACTGACGGTATAGGTGTTCCAGTTGAGACCGGAGGCGTTTGTGCCGTCTTCAGCAATTGCCAGCAACGTCTCTCCCCCCAATCTCACTTCCATGGCGTTGACGCTGGCGTTGAAGCCATTGCGCGGTGAGTATTGGAAGGTGAGGGTATAGTTTTCGCCTGCAGCCGTCTCGATCTGACGTGAGATCTGGCTCGTATCTTGGTAGTAGTTGAGGGGGTCTTCGTTCAGCTCGATATGGTTGTTGCCGTCTGCGGATTGGGAAGTCCACACTTCCAGATGGCCGTCGGTGGAAGCCCATCCATCCAGAGGCGCTGCGACAATCCCCTGGACGGATGGGCCTTCGAAACTGGACTCAAAGATGGTGACCGCCTCGTCGAAGTCGCCATACAGCATGTCGTCGCCGGAGTTGCCGAACAGAAGGTCATTGCCATCGCCGCCATAGATGGTGTCATTGCCGCCTGCTTGATTGGCGTCAACCTCATCTTCCCCGTACAGGATGTCGTCGCCTAATCCGCCATCCAGGATGTCATTACCGGCGCCGCCCCTCAAAACATCGCCGTTCTCACCCGTCGAAGGGGTATTTACAGGAGCAGACGGGTTTGGATCATCGACCGCAATAAACTTGATGTAGTCAATAGCGCCCAGATCGCCGAGGTTCTTAATCGCCGCCAGCTCAATTAAATCGCTTTTATTGATATAGACACCGCTAGCGACCGTGCGGGTGGTGAAGCTATTGGCGTTGACACTGCTGGTTCCCAAGTTTTGATCGGAATACCAGCGATCGACTTCTTGATGGTCAATCCGGACCACAAATTCAGCGGCGCCGTCATTTTCATCGTAGTAGCCCAAGACCACGTCGTAGTAACCTGACTCACCGGTAAACAGCCCGTTTGCCTGATATTGCCCAGAGTTACTAGAAACGCTGCTGTCGTCATCATCATCACCGGAACTGACTACGACAGGTTGGACCTGAACGAATTGATTTCCAGACGCAAAGGTCGCCCCCACAATATTTGCATCTGCGGATAAATCCAAGGTTTCGGCTTCCATTTGGAAGGTATAGCCAGAACCGGAACCTGAGCCAGAACCGGAACCTGAGCCAGAACTGGAACCTGAGCCAGAACTGGAACCTGAGCTGGCTCCGGCAATAAAGGGTTGGAATTCGATGTAGTCTATCGCCCCATAGTCATACCCTTGCTTTAAGCTGGTGAACCGAATCTCGTCGCCGTGAGCGAGCGCGACGCTTGACAGAGTGCGAGTAGTGTAGGTAGTAGCGTTGATCGCGCTAGAGCCCAAATTTTGATCCGCGACCCAACTTTCTAATTGGGTTGCCCCTCGGCTGATGCTGAGTTGAGCCTCTCCATCATTTTCGTCAAAGTAAGCGACGACAATGTCGTAAACGCCGGTGGCTCCGGTAAAGGTCGTGACCCCTTCCACTGTGTTACTGGCGCTGGTGCTGGTGGAGCGGATGGCTCGACCCGTGGACGCCACGCCCGAAATGTTGCTGGTATAGAGGTCAGAGCTGCCGCTCAGGGTCATGTACTCGGCTTCCACCCGAATCGGTGCGGTAGGATCATGCGCGACAAACTCCACATAGTCAACGTAGGCGTAGTCACTGTCTTGGCGGATGGTTTGCAGGGTGATATCATCCCCTGTGTTAACCGCTACGCCCCGGGCGACGGTGCGAGTCACAAAGTTGTTAGAGCCGGTATTGTAGTCTTCGAGTTCTAGCGCAGACTGCCAACTATCCAGCAGAACGTTGCCGAGGGTAGCGCTATAGTGGGCGGAACTGCTGTCATCATCGAAGTAGCCCACGACGACGTCATAAATTCCGGTGGCGCCAGTAAAGGCGGTGGTCGCCGTTAAGCCGTCGGTGCTATTTGAGGTGTATACGGCATAGCCGCCCGATGCAGCAGACTCGGAGCGCAGTGAATACTGAGCGCTGGCGGACAAATCCATGGCTTCTGCTTCAAACCGAAGAGCAGGCGTAGTGTTCCCCTCCTCCATCAGACTGGAGAAGTCTTGCTCAGATACCTTTTCTAGGGTGAAGTAGTCGATCGCGGCTTCATCGTTTCCATCAGCTAATGATTGCAGTTCTAGGACATCCCCTGCTTCAACACCACATCTAGGCCCAAAATCCGGGAATGAACTTGGTTGTCATCCTGGTCGAACTGCCAACTGTCTAAGGCAGTTCCGTTGAGTAAAACCGTGGCCTCGGCGGCGCCGTTGTCGCCATCAAAGTAACTGGCGTAGAGGTTATAAATGCCAGTGGTTTCAATGGTGTACTGGGCTAAACTGGGCGTCGACGTATTGGTCGCCGTTAACAGGCTGTCGCTAGACGCGGAAATGTCATATTGGCTTTCATCCTCGATGCTGTAGCCATTTGTAAAGGTGAAGTCTTCCGCCTCAATGCGCAGTGACCCGCTCTGATTTGCCTGATTGCTATTGACCACGTTGACCGCAGTCGCCTCTCCTTGAATCTCAATGATGTTGGCAGTTGTCCCGAAGGTATTTTGCAGCCAGATTGCCAGTTGACTACTTGCATCGACGCTAATCAGTCCACCGCCTCGGTTGGCCGCTTCCGCTGCTGCAGTAGAGGCGCTGGCGGCGACGGCGTAGAAGTTGCCGTTGTAGAATGCGGTTCCCGCCAGCTTATCGGAGCCGTCGCTGGCGATTTGGTCGTCTGGATTGACTGCGATGATGTCCAGGTAATCAATGCGAACTTGCTCGTTGTCGACGCTATCGCCAATCAGTTCGATGCGATCGCCAGACTCCAGGTTGACGCCATCCACCACATAGGTGAAGAAGTTGTCGGAAGTAGAAGCGCTGCCAACGCCCTGGTCTAGTAACCATGTATACTCTTCTCGAACTTCACCATAGGAACTACCCCAATTACCCCAACCCCAACCATTGCCATTGCCATTGCCATTGCCATTGCCATTGTTGTCACCGCTGTCCCTGATCTTTAGGGTCGCTTCACTGGCGTTAGCGTTGTCATCGTAGTACCCCACCACCAGTTGATAGGTTCCAGTGGGACCGTTGAAATCCGTCCGAGCCTTGCTGTCGAAAAAGCTGGACCAACCACTTGAACTCGTAGAAATGACCTCGCCATTGGACGCATCCATTTGCTCATCGGTATTATAGCTAGTCAGCTGCATGTCCTCGGCTTCCAGGCGGATCCACAAGTCCAGTAAATTGGAATCTGTGGTGACGCCCAAAGTGGAGAGTAAATCCTCCGAGGCGTCAGGCGGGGCGTCAGGGGATGACGTGTTAGAGGAATTTGTATTCGAGGAATTATTGGAAGAATCAGTTGTCGAGGTATCCGTTGGATTGGAGCCATTACTGTAGAGCGAAGGATTATAGTCGTCACCGTAAAGCCGGTCATCTCCGTCGCCGCCCGACAGAACATCTTCGCCTGACCCTGCAATCAGAATGTCTTCGCCGCTGCCGCCGGAGAGGTCATCCGCATCGGCGCCGCCCTTGAGCACATCATTGTCGGTGTCGCCCTTGAGCACATCTCGGCCGTCGCCGCCCTCGAGAATGTCGTGGCCGCGACCGCCCGCTAAAATATCGTGGCCCGCCTCGCCATAGAGCCGGTCATTGCCGTTTTCCCCTGAGAGCAGGTCATCGCCTGCGCCCCCATAGAGGACGTCTTCTCCATCCCAGCCATAGGCAATGTCATTACCGGCGTCTCCGAGGAGAATGTCATTGCCCGCCTTGCCATCCATCAGGTCATCGCCCGCATCGCCGCTGATTAAGTCGCTGCCTGCACCGCCCGCCAGAATATCATCCGCAGCGCCCCCGGTAATGGTGTTGGTTCCTGAGATCGCCTCCTCTTGAGATGTGGCGGTATCTAATTTCTCCAGATTCTCCATGTGGGTTTCAATCACTTGCCACCAGCCGCCTGGAGACAGTTCAAAGGCTTGCCACCAGCCGCCGGGGGATAGCTCCAGCATGGAGGCTTCAAATTCTTGCCACCAGCCGCCATGGCCCAGCTCCAGCACCTTGTCTTCAAACAGCTGCCACCAGCCGCCATGGCCTAAAGCCAGCACCTCATCTCCAAAAGCTTGCCACCAACTGCCGTGGCCCAATTCCAGCAGTTGCGCTTCAAATTCTTGCCACCAGCCGCCATGACCTAGCGCCAGCATTTGTTGCTCAAAGACTTGCCACCAGCCGCCGAAGCTCATCTCCACCATCTGGGGTTCAAACTGTTGCCACCAGCCGCCGGGAGAGAGCACTAACATGTCGGCTTCAAATGACTGCCACCAGCCGCCGTGGCCTAATTCCAACACCCGGTCTTCAAAGATCTGCCACCAGGAGCCGGGACCTAGCTCTAACATCTGTTGCTCTAAGCTTTGCCACCAACTCCCAGGATGCAGCTCCAGCAGTTGCGCTTCAAATTCCTGCCACCAGCCGCCGTGACCCAGCTCGATGATCTGGTCCTTTAAGGCTTGCCACCAGGCGCCGTGAGCTAGGGTGTACCAGTCTTGGCCGTTTTGGATCGCGCCCTCCATGTCGGCGACGCCAAGGCCAAAGTCTTGGCTGACCGCTTGCAGCGCCTGGTCGTAGATGGCGTTCAAGTCTAGTCCCGCTTGGAGAGTTCCGTAGTCAATATCCCACCCCAGGACATCAAAGGCTTGCAGATCGAGGTGGGAAATATCAGTGCGCTCTTGGTATCCTAGCGTCGGATCCATAATTCCAATGGCGTTCTGAAATCGCTGCCAGTGGCTGGCTTGATATTCGCTTCCCTCTTCAAACTCCGCCAACTCGGTCACGCCCCCGTCTAAGGAGAAGTAGGCGGCGCCGCCAAAACTCAAGTCGCTGACAGTGCCATCGGGATTATCAATGGTGACGCTGGTGTCGCTGTAGCGGTATAGGTCTAAAGCGGTGAATCCTTCAGTGCGGGTTTCGCCGGAGTGCAGTTGAAAGGTCTCGATCAATCCATCCAGACCACTGACGAAGCCGAGGCTATGGCCCAGTTCGTGCAGGGCCATGGTCAAGAAATCCAGTTCGCCTTCAGGCATTTCGCCTTCGCGAGTGAAGTCATAATTCCAGTCGTAGCTGTTATTAATGACGACATACCCGTCAAGGGCGTTGGGGTCTTGGAGCATATCGTGGGTCCAAGTACTGCCGTCCTCCAGTAGAAGGGCTTCATCCATACCCAATGCCTTGGCCTGTGCTCGAGTGAGCATAACGGTGGAGTTGCCGTCCACCAGCTCCCCGTCCACCAGAACGTCCACCGTGTTGCCTTCTTGAAGGGCGCCGAGTACGGATGCGTCTTCTGCCGACGTGGCGTCTAAGGCCAAATATTCTTGATACACCCCATAATTCACTTCGTGGAAGATGGGAACCGCCCCGCCGACCGCTTGACCGTTGTTGAGGTCGCTGGTGGCGCTAATGTGGAGGTTAATTTGGGTGTCGTCGGTGAGAAACTGCGACCAAATCTGGGCGGCCATCTCGAACCCCAACCGCTGTTCGAGTGTGACGTCAAGATCAAATGTGAGGTTGAAATTAGCCATGATTGTTGTCGTTATCTGTGATGGTTGAGGAGCTGAAATAAGCTAGTGGAAATGCACGACTGACTAAAACCGCAGTAGGCAGACGCCCGAGATGGCGACGGAAACGTTTAGGACAAAAAGGCATACAAACTTATGGAGGCCGCACTGACCATTACTGGGGATGTCCAACTCTTTTGACGCACCCATTTAAAGAGTTTAGAGGTGTAAATATATACTGTATTTTTAGGCCACTCTTAGCATAGTCAATCCGTTGATGACCGGCAATACAATTCTAAAACACTTTAATTTAGTGTATTTCCGACGTCTTACCTTAATAAATCGACTCCGTATATTCTTGTGAATGCCTACGTGTTGAATCGACTATTTTTTGTGAATTTAATGCTTTGTGCGTGAAAACACTTATGAATTGAAAAAGGTCGCGGTATGTTTATTGGGCAGCCGCCTGCCTGACCGTTAATCAAGCGACCCTTGAGGTTGATCAGAATGCTAAGGACTGGCCATCCTGATTTGAAGACTATTCGCTGTGAAAAGGCGCTTGATGTATCACCAAGCGCCTGATAGGGAATCTACAGGTAAATAAAATCCCATCCACCCATCTACCCATCCACCCATCCACCCATCCACAGACTTTTACTGGGATTTGATTTTGACGCAAATTCCCAAGTCGTCCTACGCTCTTAAACAAAGGTGACGTGACTGTTGAAATTGAGGGAAGTCAAGCTCTCAAACTGGGCCACCAAGTCTTGGTTGGGGCCGTGATAGAGGAAGAGGTCGCCTGCTTGCGAAGACTGATGGTAATTGCTAGCTGAGCCATGGAGCTGGACCGTATCAAGACCGGCGGTGAAGTCTTGAATAACGGCATAGTCTTGGTCGCCGCCTGTACTGTAGAAGGCGGTGTTGGCGTCCCCTAGGATAAATTGGTCAGCGCCTGCGCCCCCCGTCAAGCTGTCGATTTCGAGCAAGCCAACGGCGACGCTGTCAGTTCCGTTCAAGATATCGTCGCCGTCGCCGCCATAGAGAGTGTCGTCGCCATTACCGCCAATCAGACTATCATTGCCTCCTTCAGGCTCTGGCGTCAGTTTGATTTCGATAATGCCACGTAATTGAGCTGTATGAGAAGTATCATCCCATTGGTTAGCGCCGCCATAATTTATCAAACCGTAATCTTGGTTGCCACTCCAATTATTAGGTTCTCCTGGCGCCCAATTTGTATAAGTGACCGCTTCTCCGCTCGCCCACTCGAATTGACCTTCTACGAGGCGATCATTAATCCCAATCCAAAACCCTTCAGTCGTACCGAAAGTGCTCTGCAGCCAAGCTTCTTCGTTGGCGTTGTTAATTGTGACCAGGTTGCCCCCCAGACTTTCCGCATAGGTTTGGGCGTCTTCCCAAGTCATAGTAGAATCGGTCAGCAGATAGCGGCCGCCATTATAAATTTCGCCGCCGAAACTCAGCAGAGCCTCACGATACAAAGATTGAACCGCATCTTCACTCAATGCCTCATTCAATAGCGCCACATCATTTAATTGCCCATCAAAGGCGCCGTCCTGTGTCCAGTGACTCTTGCCAATGTAGTTATGGGCGCGAGTTTTTGCACTTGGAATCACGCTGCTGATAGTTTCACCCACCAGAATTCCGTCTCTATAAACTCGCATGCGACCCGACTCTTCAAGGGTGGCGGTGATATGCATCCAGGTGTTTGCCTGCCAGAAGTTTGCGATGGAGAGTCTATGGCTCGCTCCATCAGCATGGACTTCGAACACTAAATTATTGGTCGTTCCTTGATTAGCCAACAAAATATTGTTTTGAGCGGCGCCGTCGCCAAAGTCAAAGATCCGAGACCAGTGATTAAAACTGTCGTAATTTACCCAGGTGGAGAAGGTCATTGCTCCGCCCGTTTCCACACCTGTGAGTTCGCCATAATCATCATTGCCGTCAAAATCAAGCGCTCCCGTAGCGGCGTCAACTTGAACGCCGTTTTGGAGAGAATGGTCAGTTAACGCGGCAAAATCGCCATACAGGGTGTCATCCCCTTCGTCGCCGTAGACAATGTCATCCCCTTCGCCGCCATAGGCCGTATCATTGCCCGCCCCACCTCGCAGGACGTCATTATTGCCTAACAGAGATGCGGATGAGGGGGTGGGAAGGTCCACAGAAGGCGCTTGGGTAGGCTGCTCTGCGGCTTTAACAAATTCGATGTAGTCGAGATTTGCCTGATCGCCGTCATCGCCAATGGCAATAATTTCGACTAAGTCCAAGTTGCTGATTTGCAATCCCTGGGCCACTGTGCGGGTCGTAAATGTGCTGGCGGTCGGAGAGCCGCTCCCTAAATTTTTGTTGGCAAACCAGCGATCGATCTCTTGGTTGCCAACCTTGACGATGATTTCTGCAGCGCCGTCATTTTCATCGTAGTAGCCCACAGTAATATCGTAGGCTCCAGTTTCACCCGAAAACAGACTCGTCGCATTGAATTGCACTCCTGTCGCTGTTGTTTCAGTCGTGTAGACTGGCCGTGTCGTCCAATATCCACTATCGTCATCATCGTCATCATCGCCGCCACCGGATACATAGACATTTTCATAGGTGGTGATGGTGTTTGTTGTCGTCCCTGTTCTGATGTATTGACCGCCTGAGGCAAAGCTTTGTGACACTTGCTGCCCCGAGCCCGACCGATTCATATCCTCGACTTCGAGCTGAAGGGTGACGGCTTCTAAGGGCTGGTTGTTGGTGGCGTCTACATTGACCGTGTTCTCGGAAATTTCCCCGCCATACAATGCTTGAACAGCTACTGCATCGAGCGCCTCATTGAGTAGCTCAACATCCTTGAGTTGCCCGTCAAAGTAGTCATCCTGAGACCAATGACTCCTGCCAATATAATTATGGGTGCGGACTTTCGCGGTGGGAACAACGGCCGTTACAGATTCACCAGCTAAGGCCCCATTTTTGTAGACTCGCATCGTCCCCGAGTCGTCAATAGTCGCGGTGACATGAATCCAGGCATCCGTTTGCCAGAAATCTTCAATCTCTAGTACGCCAACTGTTTGGCTTCCGTCAAACGTATGTAGCTTTAAGGTATTCGTTCCTTGCTTATTGGCCAATAGAATGTTGTTATTAGCCGCCCCATCGCCAAAATCAAAGATACGAGACCAGCGGTTAAAACTGTCGTAATTCACCCAGGCGGCAAAGGTCATGGCCCCGCCTGTTTCAGCGCCTGTGAGTTCGCCATAGTCGTTATAGCCGTCAAAGTTGAATACACCCGTCGATGAATCAACGTGTACGCCCTTGAAGAGAGAAAGTTGATTTTGGGGGCTGGCGCTGACTTCTGGCGAGGAAGGTTCACTATCTATAGTATTGGGCGCTTGCTCCAACACCAAATAGTCAATAATTGCCTGGTCGCCTGCCAGAATCGGTTGAACCTCGACATGATCGTTCGCCAGAATCGGTTGAACCTTAACATCATCCAGAAAGGCCCCTACGCCGTCGCTGCCGCCAATGGCCCTGAATTCCAATGCAGTATTGCTGTTACTGGCTGTGACATCGTAGGTGTAGGTTTGCCAATCGTTCTGGCTGCCGCCTGCGCGGCTGATGGTGTCTAATAACTGTCCATCCCAATACACCGCAACGCCGTTACTGGCGCTTGCCACCCCTGGGCGAGGGCTATAGGCGAAAGAGAGTTGATAATCGGTTTGAGCGGTCGTTGATAAAGTTTGGGCGACACCGCCATTCCCGATACTGTCCAGTTCCAGCCACGCTTCACCCTCATCCGCACTACCAAACAAATTGGAAAGTTCCTGCACTTCAATCACAGACTGAACTGTGGGCGCCCAACCCGATAAGCTGTTGACGAGTCCCCAACTGTTCGCTGCAACTGAGTTGTCTTCAAAGCTACCATTCGTGACGAGGTTGGCGGCAGATGTCGCCAAAGCAACTTCCTCTTGAATTTGAATTCCATTCAAAGCCCGATTATATATGCGCACATCGTCCAGGCTGCCCGACAAGGTATGCCCGCCGCTGCCGCTAACGGGACCGTCATGGAAATATGTGTCAGCATTGACGGCGCCTAGACCCACGCCGCCAGCATGTTGCCAGAGTTGGGAACCTTCGCCTGCGCCAAACAATTCACCATCTAGATAAGCCTTCAATGCCCCAGCCTGTAGCTGACCGTTGCCATCTAGGATTAATGCGACATGGTGCCATTGGCCTGAAACAATCTGATCGGTTTGCAAGAACGTCCCTGTCCAGTTGCTCTCAGCGCTGACGTTATTCCACCCGCCCGCATAGAGGTTGCCGTCGTGAATATAGAGATTTAATCCCCGCGCTGTACCGCCTTGTTCATAAATTACCTGCTTGCGATCGGCAATCGTCGCGTCATCGACTTTGAACCAGAGGCTGATGGTTTTCTGGGCATGGGTCCCGAGATTAATCTCGGTATGGTTAGCGACCGTCACATAATCGTTGACGCCGTCTAGCTTTAGAGCACCGCCCAGGGGACTCGAGTCCCACTGACTATTATCAGTTGAGGTAAGATCAAGAGTGAAGAGACTCAAGTACTGACTGAGATCAGAGAGGCTATTCTGAAGCGTGGCGTTATGAGTTCCCGTGGCGTCATGGGCAGTCGTTCCGCTGGTTTCATCAAAGGTCCAGTGGGCGACTAACCCCTCATCTGGGTTGAATGTTGAGCTGACTCCGACTTCCCCTTGAATTTGAATCACATCCCCTGGATTGAGTGCGACTCCCAACCCTAGGGTTTGCTCATGGGCGGCGTCATCGTTCTGGTTGAATTCCCAACTATTGAGGCTAACGCCATTCAAGAACACCTCAGCCTGAGCATTGCCCGCACTGCTGTCAAAGTAATTGGCGTAGAGATTGTAGACGCCGGATGGCCCAGTGTATGTAAAGGCGGCTGTACCCGGGGTGTTTCCCGTAGCGGCAATGACCGCACCCTCCGAAGCTTGAGGATCTGCGAGCAGCGTATACCCGCCGCCCAGCTCCATGGATTCAGCTTCCACAATGGTTTGACCTTCACCGTTGGCCCCACCCACAAAGGTATAAGCCTCCTCTGGAGGGGCGCCGGTAGCGTCAACACTGGCGGCGGCGCCTGATGTGAGAATATCAACATAGTCGAGGCGGGCAAAGTCGCCGCCGTCAGCCTCCCCTTCCAGGACAATCCGGTCTCCTGCGGAGAGGTTAACCCCAGAAATTGTGTAGACGCCAGTCCCCGCGTCACCGTCCAATTTCCAGTCGTATTCTATGTCGTCATCGTCCCCTTCCTTGTCAATAGATAGGGTGATGTCAGCCTCGCCATAAGCCCCATCGTTGTAGCCCACTACCAGGTCATAGGCGCCGCTAGGTCCACTGAAAATGGTCCAAGCTTCGCCCTCCCCCCGGGTAGTGATCACCTTGCCGCCAGATGCATCAGACAGCCCCTTTCGGTGATAGTTTCGTAGGTTAAAGTCCTCTGCTTCTAGTCGTAGCCAGAAATCTTGAGTCAGGGTAGTTGTGGGGTTCGTCGCCAGTGGTCTATTCGATGCGGTTTCATCCGTGTTTGTGGTCGGAGCGATCGGGACAAAATAGTCATCCCCGTAGAGAATGTCGTTATCGTCGCCGCCATCCACAACGTCCTCGCCAATACCCCCAATCAGGAGATCTGCTCCAGAACCGCCGCTTAATCTATCATCCTCAGCGCCCCCGAGTAGGACATCTTGCCCGATATCCCCTTTGAGGACGTCGCGTCCCTCCCCGCCATCTAAGAAGTCATCCCCTCGTCCGCCAGCCAGAATATCAGCCCCTGCCTCGCCATAGAGCTGATCGTCGTCATTTTCCCCACTCAGCAGGTCGTCGCCGTCTCCTCCATAGATAATGTCTTGTCCTGTCCATCCGTAGAGAATGTCATTGCCGCGATCGCCCAGGATAATTTCATCGCCGTCTTTCCCGTCAATCAGGTCATCCCCAGCCCCACCGCTGATCCAATCGCGGCCTTGGCCGCCCGCCAGAATATCGTCCCTGCTCCCTCCGAACACCTCTGTTGAAGCCCCATTAGAATTGGCGATGGAGACGAGTTCTTCGTAGGTCTCAATGGTGTCAAGGTGTTGTTCAATCTGTTGCCACCAGGAGCCAGGGCCCAGTTCAAAGGCTTGCCACCATCCGCCTGGGGCCAGGTCTAGCATTTGCGCTTCAAATTCCTGCCACCAGACGCCGTGGCCTAATTCCAGCACTGTCTCTTCAAAGATCTGCCACCATCCCCCAGGCCCCAGCTCCAGCAATTGCTCCCCAAACGCCTGCCACCAACTGCCATGGCCCAACTCCAACAGTTGCGCTTCAAATTCTTGCCACCAACCGCCGTGGCCTAGAAGCAGCATTTGTTGTTCAAAGACTTGCCACAAACCGCCGAAGCTCATTTCGATCATCTGGGGCTCAAACTGTTGCCACCAACCGCCCGGAGAGAGGTCAAGCATTTGTGCTTCAAATTGTTGCCACCAGCCGCCGTGGCCTAACGCCAGCACCTGATCCTCAAAAATTTGCCACCAGGACCCTGGCCCCAGTTCTAACATCTGTTGGTCTAAGCTTTGCCACCAACCCCCCGGAGAGAGGTCTAACAGTTGCGCTTCAAATTCCTGCCACCAGCCGCCGTGACTCAGCTCAATCATCTGGTCTTTTAGGGATTCCCACCAAGCGCCCCGAGCTAGGGTGTACCAGTCTTGACCACTGTCGAGGGCGTTTTCCACCGCCTCGACCCCAATGCCAAAGTCAATAGCGATGGCTTGCGAGGCTTGGGCGTAAAGCCCTTGAAAATCCAAACCCTGCTCCAGAGCAGCATAGTTGATGTCCCAACCCAGCGCATCAAAGGCTTGGAGGTCTAAGTGGGAAATATCGGTGCGTTCTTGGTAGCCCAGGGTGGGGTCCATGATGCCCACGGCTTGTTGGAACCGTTGCCAATGACTGGCCTGGTAGCCGTCACCTCCAGCCTCAGTATCTTGACCGGTAGAGAAGTCGGCCAAGGCGGTTTCACCGTCTAAAGAAAAGTGGGCGTTAGCTCCCAAGGTTAGATCAGCCACATCGCCGTCGGGGTTTTCGATGGCTTGGCTATCAATGGAGCGGCGGAATAGGTCTAGGGCGGTGAAGCCTTCTGCCTGGGTCTCTCCTGAGTGCAGTTGAAAGGTTTCTAATAACCCATCCAGACCGCTGACGAATCCTAGAGTGTGTCCAATCTCGTGGAGAGCCATAGTGAGGAAGTCCAGGCTATTTGGAGGGACCTCGGACTCTCGGGTAAAGTCGTAGCTCCAATCGTAGCTGTTGTTGACGACGATGTAGCCGTCTAGAGCGTCAGGGTCTACCAGATCTCGGTCCCAGGTTCTCCTTTCGTAATCATCAGAGTCGTTGTCGTCATCATTGTCATCACTATTGTTGTAGTTGTTGTTGTAGCTGTTTTCGCCATCATTATTGTCATTGCCATCATTGTCATCATTGTCATTGTCATTGTCATCATTGTCGTCATCGTCATCGTCATCGTCATCATCACCCAAGACGAGGGGGGAAACCATACCTAACGCCTTCGCCTGGGCGGAGGTCAACAGGATGGTCGTGTTGCCGTCAATGACTTCCCCGTTGATTAGGACATCGACGGTGTTGCCGTCTTGTAGGCTGGCGCTGGCTTCAGTGTCTTCAACGGAGGTAATGTCTTGTTCGACGTACTCTTGGTACACCCCATAGTGTTGTTCATGGAAGATAGGAATCGCTCCACCTACAGCTTGGTTGTTGTCTAGACCTTCATTAGCGCCGATATGGAGATTGATGTCGACATCATCCAATAGGAATGTAGACCAGATGGCGGCCGCCATCTGGAAACCAATGCGCTGCTCTAGGGAAACATTGGGATCGTAAGTGAAGTTGAACTGCGCCATGGGTGTTATTCGTTCTGGGGTAGATGAATAGATAGACAAACGAGCGAAAATTAACGACTGATTTCTGAAGTAGTTGAATGAATAGACGGATGAGTGACCGTGAACGACTGGCCGCGCCAGCTTTATGAATGTTGCTTCAGCGGTGTTAATCGTTCAGGTCAAAAAATGAATATCAAGAATCATCGACGTCACACTAGCGATGACTGGCTCCAGAGATTACTGGCTCCATCCAAATTTTTTTGATGAATTCATCCGAAATAAGTTTGTGTATAAATTAACACTTATTTTGATTTATACCCAGCATAGTCAATATGTCTGTTGCTCACAAGATGGTTCTAGAACTCTTTAAAAATATGCTTTTTCGGCATCTTCTCTTGATGAATTGATTGCGTGTATTCTCGTATGTATTTGTATATTTTTTATTATATGAATGGATGGATGAATAGAATGTTGTTTCGCTTTGGATCTCTAAATGCAAAACACCTCTTCACAATTAGCGATGAAGAGGCGTTTTTGTTGTATTGAT
>JAAUYH010012865.1_pt1 | contig 24687 bp, 17 predicted proteins | sample 7278061 | NCBI WGS metagenome assembly JAAUYH01 (sample SAMN14350203, study PRJNA611818) | marine sediment metagenome | isolation source: surface marine sediment (0.6m) | place: French Polynesia: Moorea | collected 2018-08 | reverse complement strand
GAATGGGATGGTGAATATTTCTTACCTTTGAGCGTGTGGACAGATAATATGCTTGTTTCACTTTAAATAATTTGTAGTTTGCACGCGCTAGAGCCTGCGGCGTCGGCGTTAGCCTCTAGCTACCTTACCTTTGGATCCACTGACGCCACAGGCTCTGACTAGATCCACATCTAGGTTATGACGCTGTAGACACGCTTTATGTCTGTGCTTACACCCCCGCGTCACACTACGTTAATGCGTGTCCGTTAGCCCGCACCTGACGGTGTTCAGCGTAGCTGCGTCAACAAACGGCTCCGCCGCGTACGATAGGACATATTACAAATTACGAATTAATAATTATTATGAATCTCTTTAAAGAATTGGTTAAAACTGCAATTGTCGGTACCGAGCGACAGAAGTTAAAACTTACCCTTCCAGATAATAAATTGGGTGAAGTATTAAGTAGCCTCGATAGTAGTGATAATGAGGCTTATTTACTCAGTGCTGCTGGGACTATTTCTTTATATCAAAAAGCAGGTAAATTACCTGTAAAAAATAAGCAAACACAACTTAAGCCCTGCGAACAAAATGATTTACCTTGTTGCACTCAAATTGCAGAACAACATTTATTCATAATGTTAGCTGGGGAATATTCTGACATTTTACCGGAGTGGTTAATACTAGCAAATAAGCTCGGAATCAGAGTTCCTTTTAAGTATTTACCCGATTTATTGACATTAGGGAAAAAAAAGCAGGAATTACGCAATCTAATCTTACCAGTTTTGGGAAAACGAGGACTTTGGTTAGCGACACAAAACCCTGAGTGGAATTACGTAGTGGGTGAAAACGATCGCAAAACTTGGGAAACTGGGAGTTTAGAGGCAAGACAGTTATTATTGCGAAAGTTACGCTTGGAAGACCCCAAACAGGCTTTAGAACTGTTAGAAAAAAGTTGGAAGAAAGCAAATGCTCAGGAGAAAGCAACTTTACTGCAGGTTTTGCAAACTGGTCTAAGTATCAACGATCAGCAATTTTTAGAATTTGTTTTGGATGATCGCCGCAAGCAAGTACGAGATATTGCAGCACAGCTACTCCTACAACTACCAGATTCTGATTTAGTCAAACGGATGATAGAACGAGTTCGTCCGTTCATCAGTCTGAATTCAAAAACCTTGGAAGTCAGACTACCTCATAATTGCACCCAGGATATGACTCGCGATGGTATTGACCAATCAAGATACAATTCTGGATTGGGCGAAAAAGCAAGTTTATTTTTACAAATGCTTTCCTGCATACCGCCAAGTTTTTGGTGTGATACCTGGGAAAAAACACCAGGTGAATTAGTACAATCAGCTACTTACAACCAATGGAAAAAAGTATTGTTAGAAGGTTGGGCTGTTGCTGCTATTAGAAATAGAGATGATTCTTGGGCTATTGCTTTACTTGAGGTTTCCGAGCAATTCCAATTTGGTAGCGTAGGTATTGCAATGAATAAGGGCGAATTACTGAAAATATTACCTCCAGAAACAGCTCAAAGTTTTGTTTTAGATCTTTTGTTAGAACACCAGTCGAAAGCTTTCAATCAGAAACATCCAGCATATGAGTTACTGAAAAATAGTGGTTATGCTTGGAATGATGAAGTTAGCGGTCGCATCCTGTCGATGTTAGTTGATTCTATTAAGTCTAATCAAAGTAAATCTGACTGGAATTTACGTTCTGCTTTGCAGAGTTTTGCTCTTTATATGGAACCTTGCGTGATCGAACAAGCTACAACTTTGCTTTCTGGATTAAAAGAAGATCAATTTTGGGATAAATGTATAGATGAGTTTTTGGCTAAGTTGCGTTTTCGGGGAGAGATGCAAGAAGCTTTGAAAAGTTAAAAGTCAGGAGTCAGGAGTCAGGAGTCAGAAGTAAAAAGTAAAAAGTAAGGAGTCAGAAGTAAGGAGTCAGAAGTAAAAAGTAAAAAGTAAAAAGTAAGGAGTCAGAAGTAAGAAGTAAAAAGTAAGGAGTCAGGAGTCAGGAGTCAGGAGTCAGAAGTTGAGAGAATAAATCATTTATAACCCATTACCAATTACCAGTTACCCATTACAAATTACCAACCAAAATTAGGAAATTAAGAAATGGCTGAAGAGAATAAAACAACAAAAACACCAAGAACATCAAGAAAGAAGAAAGAAGAGGTAAAAACCAATAGTGCTTCTAGTACAAGTTTATTGAGGGAACATGCAGAACAACAGTTTGCTGCTGAAATCGCAGAATTAGAAAAGGTCGATAAACGTCATCGTCCCCCTAACTGGAAATTATCACCTTGGGCTGTGACTACTTACTTATTGGGTGGAGAATTGGAAAATGGGTTTGAGATATCGCCCAAGTATATCGGCGATCGCAGAATTATTGAAATTGCAGTGGCGACTTTGACTACGGATCGGGCTTTATTATTAATTGGGGTACCGGGAACGGCAAAATCTTGGGTTTCCGAACATTTATCAGCAGCCATATCCGGGGATTCAACCTTGTTAATTCAAGGAACTGCAGGAACCAGTGAAGAAGCGATTCGCTATGGTTGGAATTACGCTAAATTATTGGCTGATGGTCCTTCTATGGGAGCTTTGGTTTCTAGTCCCCTAATGCGGGCAATGGAAAATGGTAAAATTGCTCGGGTGGAAGAATTAACTCGAATTCCGGCAGATGTTCAAGATACATTAATTACTATTCTTTCCGAAAAAACACTGCCGATTCCAGAATTAGGTTCGGAGGTGCAAGCAAATAAAGGTTTTAGTGTCATTGCAACTGCTAATGATCGCGATAAGGGTGTTAACGATCTATCTAGTGCTTTAAAACGACGGTTTAATACGGTAGTTTTACCTTTACCAAAGACTGCAGAAGAAGAAGTAGAAATCGTCCAACGACGGGTGGAAAGTTTGGGACGAGCGTTAGAATTACCCGCAGAACCACCAGCATTAACAGAAATTCGGCGCATTGTAACAATATTTCGGGAACTGCGTAGCGGAGTAACGGAAGATGGTAAAACTAAAATTAAATCTCCTACAGGTACCTTGAGTACAGCCGAAGCTATTTCTGTAGTTAATAGTGGAATTGCGCTAGCTGCACATTTTGGTGATGGAAGCTTGAGTGCTGCAGATGTAGCTTCTGGATTAATTGGAGCAGTAGTTAAAGATCCAGTGCAAGATAAACTTGTGTGGCGAGAATATTTGGAAACGGTTGTTAAAGAAAGAGATGGATGGGGAGATTTATACAGAGCTTGTAGAGAAGTCAGTTAGAATAATTTTTTAAGTTATTTGTAAGATATTTCATAATTGTAGAGACGTAGTATTATTGTAAATTTTGTGCTACGTCTTTCAGGTTTTTTTGGGAAAAACAAACCATCATAATAAATAAAATAAACCACTAAAACAACTGAAATTTTCCGCTGTTTTGATATTCTAAAAACTTATCAATTGTTATACGAATATTCCGACGCATTTCTGGTAATTTGTCTATCTTGAAAAACTCTAGTGAAGTTGATTCACTTGATGCTTTTAAATTTCCAGACCATTTCGTTATATGCAGTATAAGAGAAAAACCCTGAATTATATCTCCATTAGGATAAATAACTTCTTCCAGTTCGGGATTAGACGCAAAACCAATGGGTTCAAAACTTTCAACGGTCAAACCAGTTTCCTCGTAAACTTCACGAATCACACATTGTTCAGCAGATTCCCCTACTTCTGCACCACCACCGGGAAGATCCCAAAAACCAAAATCCCTTCGCTTATGAAGCAGAATCTCCTGAAGGTTATTTTGCACGATCGCTCGTCCACCAGGGTTTAATAACAACTGAGAACCAACTATTTTTCTCAAACGCGAGATATATGAATCGGACATAACCTTATGATTCTGTACCGTAAGCTTTCCATAAACATTGATCAAGTTTAAAACTGTCAAACTTAGCTTTAAAAGATGAATTTAAAGGACTACAAGCATACAAACCAAATTTTATAGGCTGCTCTGTTGGTTCAGGAGAATTGAGTTTACCCATTTCAATCGATGTTTCACCCAAACAGTGTAAATGAAAAATCCTCATTTGCTTAAAATCTACCCCATCTGGTGACGACTCAATCAAAAAATCTGCTCCTCGACGATGGAGACGATAGGACATGATATTTGTGGTAGGTATATCAGTTGTAGCCCAATCGGAATAGCCATGATTGGTCACCACACTACCCAAACGGGAAATATTTTCGTTTTCGTATTCTATAGATGCTTTAAACCAATTATCGCGATCGAGATAAATAATTAAGCCACATTGGTCAAATTTCGTGCAATATTTAAATGATGCTTTGGCTGTAAATGAGAAGTTAGTTTGACTCTCAAGCAACAGAGCGGGAGCATTATCGTTTCTAAATCCATAGTAAGTACGTTGCCAAAAATCCGTATTGGGCTCGGTGGTTATCTCCAATGAGCGATCGATTATTTCAAATAATTTTGGTTGATTTAGCCATGTAGCGGTGGAAAAATCTATGTCCATGATTTTTACCCTGATGACAATTGCGTAAGTCCTGATTATTGTTAGAATTTTTCCCAGAATTCTCACACCTCCCACACTTCCAATGCTCCTTATAATCTCCTCAAATTCCTAAAATGTTCAATCAAACAGGGTTTATTTTGTAATTTCAGTGTGCAAAAACTAACTGCATAAGTTTTATTTTAAAAAACTAGTAATGGAAAGGTATAAGCTAGTACCAAAAGTAAAAGATAAAGCTTAAGGTTCCAATTATGGGTTTCAATTTAGATACTTCTAGCAATAACCCTAAGAATGACGACCAACTGAAAATAAAACGACTTGTATCTGTAGATTTACTACGTGGCTTGGTTATGGCTTTGATGACATTAGACCATACAAGAGCTTTTTTTTCTAATGCTAGTTTCAACCCATTAGATATAGAAAAATCGAATATTCCTCTATTTTTTACTAGATGGATTACCCATTTATGTGCTCCATCATTCATTTTGATTGCAGGTATAGCTGCTTATCTTTCTCTACAACGAGGAAAAACAAAAAAACAGTTATCTCGTTTTCTGGTAATTAGGGGGTTTTGGTTAATATTTTTAGAATTAACTGTAGTTAGCTTGGCATGGACATTTTATCCTGGTGTTTTTATGGCAGGAATATTATGGGCAATTGGTTGGTCTATGATTATTCTAGCCATAGTAATTCAACTTCCCATTAATAGTGTAGCGACGTTGGGAATAATGCTTATTGTCGGACATAACTTGTTTGATAGTGTGCAAGCCGAGCAACTAGGAAATTTTGGCTGGATTTGGTCATTTCTTCATGAAAGGGCGATTTTTGTACCAATACCAGGAATTCGTTTTTTCCTTTCCTATCCGCTTATTCCTTGGGTTGGGGTAATACTAAGTGGCTATGCTTTTGGAAGTGTGTTGACTAAATCAAAAACTCACCGTCTGCATTGGTTACGAAATTTGGGTTGGGGCTTAATTTTTAGCTTTCTGGTTATCCGAGGAATCAATATTTATGGCGACCCTAAACCTTGGTCAATTCAGTCTACTCTTTGGAAAACAATATTATCATTCATAAATTGTCATAAATACCCACCATCATTAGCTTTTTTGTTAATCACACTTGGCATAGCTTTTTTAATACTTTATCTGTTTGAAACGACATATTTACTTGAAAGTAAAATAAAACCATTTCTCAAGCCCTTAATAACTTTAGGAAGAGTACCACTATTTTTTTATATTATTCACCTTTGGGTGATACATTTCTCTGCGGTTATATTGGCATTACCAAAGTATGGCTTGAAAGCTATTACTTTGCCATTTCTATTATCTAGCAGAATGCCAGAAAATTATGGATATGATTTACATCATGTTTATGTATTATGGCTTGTTATGCTTGTTATTACTTATCCCATATGTAAATGGTTTGCCAATTACAAATCTAAATATAGATATTGGTGGCTAAGTTTTTTATAATATTCTTATTCAGCCAGTATAATTAAATATTTAATGATATTTAAAGACAAACCTGTAACATACAAAAATGTAAGAATAAATCTAAAATAAATATGAATTAGATCCAAGCAAAATTAACAATAAAAAATAATAGTTAAAAATCTTTATTCTGATAAACTTTAACTAATCTATTAATCCCTTTAAAGCGATAATCACCTAACTCTTCAAAGTCAGAAGGATTAGTTAAAATTCTATGGGTCGCCTCACCAACTACACATTTACCTGGAGGACATACCCCTTCCATGCGAGCAGCTAAGTTAATTGTAGCCCCAAGGGCTGTATAATCTACCCTCTGGGAACTTCCCAAATCTCCAACCACAGCTTTACCACTATTAATTGCAATCCTTAATTTTAAGGGTTCGCGCCAAAAATTATTTAAATTCAAGTTATAAAGACGGGATAGCATTCCCTTTGCTGAAGCTACCGCACGATCTGCATGATCTTTTTGTTCCTCCGGAGCACCAAAAAATGCCATAATACAATCGCCAATATATTTATCTAAAGTTCCGCCGTAAGCAAATACCTCTTGCAGCATTTCTTCAAATAAATTATTTAATAATTGGGATATTTCTGTGGGTGTACTGACTTCTGACATAGCTGTAAAACCCACAAGGTCGGCAAATAAAATACTAATTTCACTTTCTCGCGGTGGAAGACGACCATTAGGTAAAGCACCTGCAGCTATGAGTTGATGGACAACCGCTGGTGAATGATACCTTTCGAGTTTTTGACGAATGACCTCTTCACTTTTAAGTTTATCTGCTAGCAACCAACGCTGGACGCTTGATGCTACTAAATTTGCTAAAGCGGAAAAAAATCTCAGTTCTTCTTCCCCTTCCGACTCCCAATGGTAAGAAGAAAAATGAGCATCCGCATACAGCACCCCAACAACTTTAGTCTCGTCCCATAAAGGTACCGCCATTGCACTACGAATACCTTTAACTAAAATACTATTTTCCCCTGCAAATCTCTCATCTTGTTGAGCATCAGCAGTCTGAATCGCAACTTTTTCTTCACATACTCTTTGACAAATACTCCTACTAATCCAACTAGCATTAGCAGCAAGATTATTTTGTTCGGAAGGATTTCTAGGTGCAGCATCCATTAATTCCAGTTTTCCATCCCGGAGTACTAACAATGCCAAACGTTCTATACTCTTGAGATAACGGAAAACTACTTGCTGTACTTGAAAAAAAATTTCTTTAATTGATGTTGCAGCGCTGAGATTTTTCGCTATTTCTACTAAATCTATTAAGCGAGCGATCGTTCTATCTTTGAATTCAATATCATTACTTTGCTCTTGTCCTTCCACCCATTGCTTTTGTAGCTGCTTAACATCATGTAGGATTGTTTTTGCTTCGGTCAGCTTTTCTGGTGGGTCAAAAGATGGAGAAGAAGAATTTGATTTCTTGGCTCGGGTATTAACAAGCATTACTTGCAGGTTTACTTCGCCTACCCACAGGTTATCCCGATCATGCAACTGTTGAGGAGAATAAATTGGAATTTCATTCAATTTTGTACCATTCTTACTGCCCAAATCTTCAATAGTCCATACATTAGCTGCTACTCTAACAATTCGCGCATGACAGCGAGAAACTCCCCCAAAGGGTAAGTATAAATCACATTTGGGCAAACGACCGATAGTGAATACATCTTGATGTACTGGAACTGTTTGTCCGGTGTCTCCCTGTTTTAAATGCAGTTTGAGTTCAGTCATGACTGTAGTTGATTTATCCCGATCGCAGAAAATGGGAGCATATAGGTAAAGCGGGAATATAAAGAAAACCCTTCAACCTTCATTTACCGACATTATTACCGATCCGCAGACAATTTAGTCAAAAAATATACATTAACCTGCCGTTTCATACACATCAGTACAGATAACATAAACTCTCAGTTCCAGGCAATACAAATAGCAAAATAAATTGAATTAACTTCATCTAAGTAAAATCTAATTATACTAGAAGAGTTACTTGAAATAATTCTTCAAATCTGAAACTTTTTGGAATTACCACAATTTGCCTCAAGATTCACTTCAAAAAGCCTTTTAGTCTCAAGCAACAAATTTCAAGTGATCGATCCAAGATTTTATTCAGCCTTATCTATAACTGGAAACACAAATTAATTTAACAAAACAAATTACCTTATTGTGTTTTATTTTTCTTGTTGTATTTTATTTTTAATGTGACCGATTTTTCTTCAGAACAAAATAGTACACTTTTAGGATGGACCCAAGGAATGTTTAAATATATACATTTATACTGTCCCTTAAAGCTTAGAGTTTAATACCCTAACTTCAATATCCCAATTTGGTGACAATAAAGCTTATTTTGAGATATACATATTTTACGAGAAAAAGCAAATACTTTATCTCCAGATTAACGATATCTTAATAAAACTCTCACAAGATCTAAAAATATTCTTAAGTATGCGAAATAGCTGTAGATATCTTTGATATGGAACTGGTGTGCATCGATTACCATTAATGCGTCTTTGCGGACAAACAAAGCTAATACTTTTACATTAGTTGAAGCTACTCTTGGGATAATAAAATTTTATGGCAAAAAATACTATTACTAAGCAGGCTCAAAAGTTTTTGATAAATATCCCAAATTGGGATTATTTTATTGTCATAATTAGCAGTTTTATTATTTTCTTTGCAACTCTTCATCCTTTTAATTTTCATTTATCAGATAGTTGGTCGATTCGAGATTTATTGACTGATTTTAATAATAGTAGTTTTTTTCAAGACCAGGTCAATAATGTTTTATTGTTTATGCCTTTTGGGTTTGGTTTAGGAAGTATATTGCAAAGGAGAAAGATCAAGCTTATAGGGCAATTATTCACCACAACTGTTTTGAGTGCGACCCTATCATTAACTGTAGAATTATTACAAACATTAATACCTTCCCGGGCTCCTACCCCATCTGATATATTTCATAACTCCTTCGGTGGATTTTTAGGGTTATTATGCTTCTATATTTACGGTTCAAGAAGTTTTAATTTAACTTTAAATAAACTGGAGAATAGTCACTCTAGTAAATCAATTAAAAAAATTGCAATATTTTCTCTTGCTTATGTACTTTTTGCCTTTTTGATTTCTATCCCTTGGCAAAGTATGACAAGCTTGAATAGCTGGGATAGCGATTTTCATTTAATTTTAGGTAATGAAGGAACGGGAGATAGACCCTGGAAAGGTGATGTTTCCCAGTTATATATCAGCGATAGAGCAATATCTCAAAATGAAGTTAAAAAGTTACTAACTGATGAGAATAATTTTCAATGGGAAGCAGGTTCCCTAATTGCGGATTATCAGTTAAATCAAATTCAGAATTATTATCAAGACCGAACGGGAAATTTACCAGAGCTAGTTTGGGAAGGTGAGGAACCACCTGAAAAACAAAGTGTATTGAAACAAGAAGAACCACCCCTTAATTCTCGTCATTGGCTAAAAACCAAAATTCCAGCAACAACTTTGAGTCAAAGAATTGGTAAAACTTCAGAGTTCACGATTAGTGCAAATATAACAACTGCTGATGTCAAAGTAACTGGACCTGGACGCATTATTTCCATGTCCGCAGATGGACAGCATCGTAATTTTACTTTAGGACAGCAAGAAGATAACTTAGAATTTCGATTCAGAACACCACTTACAGGTTCTAATGGTTCTGATTTAAATATGAATATACCTGGTGTTTTTACAAGTGAAAATTCACATCATATAGTTATTACTTACTCTAAAGCAACATTAGAGATATATATAGATGAGATCCAAAATTATCACTCTTTGCACTTATTAGAAATCATCCCCAAAAAACAAATCTTATTTTACTATGGCATCACTTTTATACCCTTAGGAGTATGTTTGGCGCTGCTCACAACTTTGGCGAAAAGAAGATTAAATTTTTACCGAATTTTGCTTTGGATGGGAATCTTATTACCTTCCCTAATTTTGGAAGCAAGTTTAATTAGTGGAAGTGGTAAAAATCCTAGTTTGAAAAATTTACTGATTGGAACGCTTTTTACTGCTGGTACTATGTCGATATTAAGAATACGAGCAAAATTGATGGGAAAGAAGTTAACTGCTAACAATTAACCATAAATAATTAAATGCTCTGAAATCAAAATATGATTTTCCACAGCAGCAGTTACAGCTATTAGAATATTTTTCTATCTCCTCATTTGCCCTTATTTCTCGTTCCCTATTTCCTTTCTCCAAAATTTTAAGACATAGATGCAGCTTGTTCTGCTTTTTCAACTGCTTTGAGGCTACAAGTTCTCTGATTCCATATAAAAGCACCAATTCCCACAACTAAATTGGAAATAGTTGCAGCAGCAAAAATACCATTGACCCCATAAATTTTTCCTCCAAAGTATGCTATTGGGATATAAAGAACAAACATTCGCATCACTGTCATCACAATGGAAGGAATTGGTTTACCCAGACCATTAAAAGCTGAACTTGCAACGAGAATAATTCCAGCAGTTCCGTAACTAATTGGTACTATCCACAAATAGCGAGTTGCAATTTCAATGACCTCAGGATTTTTGTTAAATAACGAAGACAACCAAGGAGCAAATGGTACTAAAATCAAGGTCATTAATGCTCCCCAGATAATACAAAAAATAAAGCTCAATCTCATGGATTGTCTTACTCTTGTATATTTTTTAGCCCCCCAGTTTTGACCGACAAATGGTCCAATACTTGCAGATAGGGCAGATAGGGCGATTAAAACAAAAGATTCGATCCGTGAAGCAACTCCGAAAGCAGCAACACTCGCAGCACCAAAGGTTGCCAGTAAACTAGTAATAACACCAATGGAAATGGGATTAATCATACTGGTGCAAGCTGCAGGTAAACCCACATATAAAATATCTTTCCAGCACCACAATGTTTCCTGTAAGCTAGGAACCTTGAGATAAATCATCCGTTCTTTAAAATGCAAGACAAGCAAAGATGCAATTAATGTAATTGCTCTGGCTATTACTGTTGCAAGTGCAGCTCCTTGTAATTCTAATCTGGGAAAACCTACCAACCCCAAGATTAAAATTGGATCTAAAACGATATTTACCACAGACGCCAGAGTCATAATTATACTAGGCGTACCAGTGTTACCAGATGCACGAATAGCGCTGTTACCAATCATTGGTATTACTAGGAATATCATCCCGAAGTACCAAATTTGCATGTATTCTCGAATTAAAGGCAAAACTTCAGCGTCAGCACCCAAAGCAGTAAATAAAGGGTCAATAGTAAATAAACCTAAACTGACAAATATGGCTACTGCAACTAGTCCCAGGGTAAGACTATTAGTTGTAAAACGTTGCACGCGACTGCGATCGCCTTCTCCAATAGCGCGAGCAATAACGGAAGAAGCTCCCACTCCCAAGCCTAATGCTAGACTTCCTAGGGTCATGACGACGGGGAATGTAAAACTCATTGCAGCCAACTCTTTTGTACCTAGTTGACCAACAAAGTAAGTATCTACCAAATTAAAGGCAATAATCGCAAACACACCCCAAACCATTGGTAGTGTTAGTTCTATTAGTTGTCTACCAACATTACCTTCTGTTAATCGCTGTTTCATTTATCAGTTATCAGGTAAAGCCCTTACGGAATGCAAGTTATCAATTATAAATAAAGCGCAAGTATAGGCGCTAAAAGTTAAAAGGTTGTTAGTCAAAATTCAACCCTTCCAACATCTTCTCACCTCATAGAGAAAATTATTAATATAATTTATTTTTGTAGTATGTTTGTAGATAATGTCATCAAAGCATTATCTCTACGGGGTTATCACCCCAATCTTAAAACCGAACTTCATTTAGAAATCGAAGACGATTTAATTCTAGATAATAGCGGTAAATTTATCCTTACCGTTGCAGATGGGCGCGGAAAAGTAATTAAAGGTGGTAGAGGTGAATTGAAACTGCACATCAGCGCATTAGCACCACTTTATAGTGGTTTGTATAGCCCACAACAATTACAAATCGCTGGGAAAATCTCCGCCCCAGAAGGAGCTATATTTGCAGCTACTCAATTATTTGCTAGTGTCTCCCCTTGGATGCCAGACTTATTTTGATCTACATTCGAGCTAAAATTGCTATTTATGTTACTAATTCGTAGTTAATCCTGCTTATTCTGATGATTTATGAAGGATGTGTTCTATGATTCGTTTAATTTGTCCGATATAAAAGATTTTTTATACTTATTTACCATTATTTTCAGGTCTGATTTCTCTTCTTTTAAAGACCTTAACTACTAAAGAAGTTGTTGTCAGTAGCTCTTTTATGTTGGTAAACTTCGCGATGAAAAATAGTATTAACTCAAACCATAATTATTATTTTATCATTCAAGTTTACTGTATTAGTCTTATCATTAATTTCATTTGTCGACCAAAATAGCTTTTTTCTCTTTCATCATACTATTTACTCCAAAAGCCTAGCTTCAATTAAATTATACACATTAAAATGGTGCTTAATATGTCATGTGTTTACACTGATTAATTTACTACAAATGCAGTACCTTTCTAGTGACTTTTTACATACTGAGGCAGTTTTTTTCTTGATTTGTTATGATTACATAGTTACTAAAATCAGTTTATAAGTATTCTTAAAGGTAAGTATCTGAACCTACCTAGAAGGAATCTGTGTAAGTTCAATTTGAGCTTAGTAAACTAAAAAAAAGTTAAAACACATTGGCTAGAAAAAATAAAATTAATACTATCCAGGGTGTCTAAAGATTTACTCTTCGTTCCTGCCTTAAAACACACAACTGTCTTATTTCATTGAGGGATGAAAAGCATTTTTGGTAATTGGACGACAATTCTGGGGAGGTGTTCGCGCTCGCTATTTTTATTAGCCTTGATACCAGGCTTAGGAATTTACGACTCTGCCCTTGCAGCCGAGAGAGTATATGCTTCTTACTCTGCTCTAGAACGTTCAATTTCTGTTAGTTCTCTGGAAAAATATGCAATTAAAGGTGTAATTAGTGAAGATTTAGCTGTTTATACCCAGTATTTTAAAGCGGATCAATTAGAAGAATTCCGCCGAATTTTACTCAGTCCAATCAAGGTAGACCGGGTTGCAGTTTCACAATTTTTGTACACTCCCCAAGGGGAGTTTTTACTGAAAAGATTGGGAGAGGTAATTAAGAATGAATCTGGACAAGAAAAATCAGGATTTCATGCTTTACGTTCGGCCTTGATTTTGGCTGCGGCCGAACCCGAAGGATTAACCCTGTTGAATTTAATGCGGAAATATCCTAGCCCGGGAATTCACATCAATTTATCTCGAATTTTAGGAATTGCTGCTGAGTGGGAGCAACTGGTTAATCAAACTAATCATGCGATCGATGCCATATCCAAGAGGTCACTCATAGAAGCTGCAAATATCCCAGCAGGGATGAATTTTTCCCATTTATCTTCATTGAAAAGACAGGGAAATTTCGCAGCGAATAAACATCAATTCAAATTTTTTGATGCATCTCGACGTAGAGTTTTGCTGACGGATATTTATCTTCCCAATACAAAATTCAATATCAAGAATCAAATACCTGCGATCGTAATTTCTCACGGTTTGGGTTCTGATAGTACAAATTTTCGATATTTAGCTAATTACCTGGTATCCCATGGTTTTGCGGTTGTGGTTCCCAATCACCCAGGAAGCGACACCAAACAACTGCGATCGCTATTGGATGGAAGTGCGAGCGAACTTGCGCAACCAGAGGAATTTTATAATGGACCTTTGGATGTAACCTATATTCTCGATGAGTTGGAGAGAATCAATCGTTCTGATTCCCGCTTTGGAGAACGCTTAAACTTACAACAGGTTGGCTTATTCGGTCAGTCTTTTGGAGGCTATACAGTTTTAGCCTTAGCCGGTGCAAAAATTGACTACAAGAATTTACAAGAAAGTTGTCAAGAGAGAGCCTTACGAAAAAGTTGGAACATGTCTTTGTTACTCCAGTGTCGAGCCAAGAAATTATATGGAAGTCTTCAAAGACAGGGAAATAATTTACGGGATGAAAGAGTGAAGGCTGTAATTGCAGTGAATCCCCTCACCAGTGCAATTTTTGGCGAAAATGGTTTAAAGAGTCTGCCAGTTCCAGTTATGATTGTTGCTAGTAGTGATGATACGATTACACCAGCTTTATACGAGCAAATATTACCTTTTTCCTGGCTGAATAATTCGCGAAAATATTTGGCTTTACTCACCGGTGCAACTCACTTTTCGGCGATCGGAAATAGTGCAAGTGATGTAGGACAGCTTCCATTACCTTCTGAAGTGGTTGGGGAAGATCCAGTGCAAACGCGAAGTTATGTAAGTGTTTTGAGTTTACCTTTTTTTCAGACTTACGTTGCTAGCAATCGGAAGTATGCTAATTATTTGAATGCTGCATATGCTAAGGCGATTTCTAAGACAACGGTACAGGTCAATTTGGTGAAGAGTTTAAATCAGTCAGAGATAGAACTGGATAAGAATAAAGACAAAGATAAGGAATGAAAGTAAAGGTCAAGGGTTTTGGTTATGATTGGGAGAGGGGTTCAACGTCTTACTGGATATAAGCTTAAACAGCGACGCGATCGCACGCAATATGTAAGTAATAGCTTGCTCAACGCCTTTATCGAATAATGACAGCAGAGCAGAATAAAAAGCTGCTAAGTACACAAATAATTTATTTTAAATAAGCAATTAAGCTAAGCATATATTAACCCCAAAGGATTAATATACAGCAAGTGCCTTTACAGATACAGAATGCTGTATAACCTTCATTTGCTTACAAGCCCTCATGGTGTGGGAGCAATATTCAGTTGAAATAAGCGATAGGTCTTGCAGAGCACCAAATATCTATCATGGGGTTCGATTTTAACGCAGACTAGCGCGACTTTGATCGAAATTAGTAATTATCAGTCTATTTAATGCTTTTAATTAGAATTTTATAGTCTATTCACCAGCGATCTTCTGGCAAAAGTAAACCCAAGTAAGTCACAATAGGTGTAGACTATAAATGTAATGTTTTTTTACATTTCTTTACTTAAGTTAATATTTACGAAATTTATCCTTATCATGAGGGTGACTTTCAGGACATTTGACATGTAAAGTGAAAATAAACTTCCGTTCAAGTTGAAGTCTTATAGAGATATCTAAGGTGAGTCTATGCCATTTTCCATTGAGTCTGCTCGCGGTATTTTCCCTAATACCCTATCTGCTGATGCCGTACCAGCGACCATTGCCAGATTTGCTCAGCTTGGGGCTGAAGATCAACTAGCATTGATCTGGTTTGCTTACCTGGAAATGGGTAAAACAATCACAGTTGCAGCTCCAGGAGCAGCTAACATGCAGTTTGCCGAAAATACAATGAATCAGATTCGGCAAATGACTCCTCTAGAACAGTCACAAGTAATGTGCGATTTAGCAAATCGTGCAGATACACCAGTTGGTAGAACCTATGCAACTTGGTCTCCAAACATCAAGTTAGGCTTTTGGTATCAGCTTGGAGAATGGATGGAAAAAGGGATTGTTGCTCCTATTCCAGAAGGTTATCAGCTATCTGCAAATGCTGCAGCAGTGTTGCAAGCTATTAGAAATCTTGATTCAGGTCAGCAAATCACAGTTTTACGTAATGCTGTGGTTGATATGGGTTATGACACAGGTAAATTGGGTGAATTCAAGCGAATCGCGGAACCTGTAGTTCCTCCCCAAGAGATGTCAAAACGTACTCAAGTCACAATTGAAGGTGTTACCAATAACACTGTATTGAGTTATATGAATAACTTAAATGCAAATGACTTTGATGCTCTAATTAAATTGTTTGCTGATGATGGTGCTTTGCAACCTCCTTTCCGCAAACCTATTGTTGGAAAAGAAGCTGTTCTTCGTTTCTTTAGAGAAGAGTGTCAAAATCTTAAATTAATCCCAGAGCGAGGAGTTTCTGAAGCTGCTGATGATGGTTACACTCAAATAAAAGTTACTGGTAAAGTACAAACTCCTTGGTTTGGTGCGGGTGTTGGGATGAATATTGCTTGGAGATTCCTACTAAATCCCGAAGAGAAAATTTTCTTTGTTGCAATTGATTTGCTCGCCTCTCCTAAAGAATTATTAAACTTAGCTCGTGGTTAGTAAAACTGGTATTTAACCAGAGAGTTTCCCATAAAGATGTAGAGACTAATAAACATAACTTACACCTCCTTAAATTGAATAATAAGGGTTTGTAAAGTTATACCACCCAGAGGTTATATTTTTTTGCAAACGACTGTTAGTAAAGGTGCCATTGGGTTTTATACTTCCAAATCCTACAATTAATAGGAGGACTAGCGTAAGTCTTGGTAAATACGAGATGTGTCTCTACTTTGTATAGAGATTAGGGATCATTTGAGACGTTCAAGTAACGTTATAGTCCTAGTCTTTGTAAATATTTTTTATCAAATATAAAATATTAAAAATCTCTCTTAGAAGTAAATTTATTCATCTAAGAGAGATTTTCAATTTTACACAAACTACAACAATATAAGTTCACAATTAATCTACTTAAAATCTTTGTTGTAAAAAGTACTTTTTTGTCACTGCGTAGTTAGCGTAACCTGATAAAATAATATTATTACAATTATAAACTCCAATCGAAATCGCGTGTTTGACTCATTTTTATGCCATAGACAAAGCTTTATTTCTAATACTAAAAGCCTAAGTTTTCATTACGCTTGTTTCAATATACTGAAATCAAACTTTGAATCTTAGCTTTATAGTAGAAGCTGAATCCTATTGCTGTGAGTTTTCCGTGAAGCAATTATCCCATTCAAACAAATAGATAGACTTTAGTTTTAAAAATGCAAGTGAATAGTATTAGTTGGTCTGAAACAGAAAAAGAAGTTGCACATCAAGCCTTTGATAAAGCCTATGAAAGAGAAATTAATGCTCTACTCGAAGAGGTTCGCAGTCAAGCCAGTAATATTACTGAAATTGACCAAATATGGCGCTTACATGATTTCCTAAGTGCAAGGAGACATGACATAGACGGCAAGTATGACTATAGATATTCTGTTCTTATATTTGTATTTGCTAGATTACTTAAAGAGAAATGGTTGGATATGAGTGATTTAGAAGGTCTAGAACGAGCAAAGCTAACTAAAATAGCAGCTCTTACGCGTATGTAGATAGGGCTTGCTGAATAGCCATCAAATTCTTATATTGATGGATTTTCAGGCTGTAAATGAAGGAAAAAGTGCAAGTGAATAGGGGTATAATGCTTGAAAAGCTTGCAAATAAAATTTTTTCTGGTTAGAAAAACTAGAAAAATAAGTATGAAATTGTTCCCTGTTCTCTAACTTCACCAGAAGACTTTTTTAACAGCAAACCCTAGACTATGAAGTAAGAGCTATTGTGCTTGTTAGCTTTCAGCACATTAAGGATTCTTTTTTACTCTGCATTATTAATATTTTGAGAGTTGATAGTTGGTGATTGGTAATTGGTAATTTGTATTAGCTGAAGCAGGGTGCAAAAAGTGTTGTCATGGTAATTCATTTACCTATTACCTGTTACCAGTTATCGGCGAGGTTTGTAAATTTAACAAAAAGTAACAAAAAGTCAAAATTCCAACCTTCAAAAAAGAAATTTCATAAATAACTAATTGAATTTTATTAGCTATCACCTATTATCAATTAATACAGACTCAAACATCCATCAAACCATAGCGCTTTTGCAGATCAAATAGCTTCATTCTGGCTTCTCCAGCATTATCAGCTAAGTCTGCAAATTCTACAAAACGCCGTAGTTCTTTTTTTAATAAATTACGCTCTACTTCCAAAGTTTTTCGATCTAACTCTGGTGGTAAAACAATCATGTCAAAAATGGTAGCTCGTTCTTTTCCTGGATGGGGACGTAAAACTCGACCTCGTCTTTGAATAAATTGTCGGGGATTTCCGGAGCTCGATAAGATTACTGCTGTTTTAATTGCTGGAATATCTACACCTTCATCTAAACAGCGAATTGCAACTAAACCCTGCAATTCCCCACTTTCAAATTGATGACGTAAAGTTTCTCTTTCTAAAAGTGGAGTGTCAGCAGTATAAGTACTAATTCTGTAACCTATCTCTACCCCTAAAATTTTTGTCGCTTCTTTGAGTTGATGTAAATTTGAATATCTTCCAGTATCAGGAGCCGCATCACTACAATAAAATAAAGTATGGGTTGTATCGCGGCGATTTATCATTAATTCACGCAAAGCTTTTAATTTATTTTCTGCAGCCCCAATTAATCTTGCTCTTTGAATTAATAATGGCTTTAAGTCTGCATTATGTAAGTCAGATATTATATCTGGATTTTCTTGCTCTCTATTCTGTAATACTCTGCCAATTCTTCTAGTTAATTTGGCATAGCTAAAGCTTTCAATTTCTGTTAATTCTATTAATATTGGATAATAAAGATAATGTACCAATGCACCTCGATTAATCGCATCTCTTAAACTAAACTCTGGCTGCAAGACTTTACCAAAATAGCCTAATAAAGATTTGGTTCCAGTTTCATCAAAATATCTTTCTGGTGTTGCAGATAAACCAAGACGCAAACCAATACTGCGAGGTAAACTTTCTTCTAATTTTGGCGAACCTAAATTATGTGCTTCATCACCAATAATTAGAGTTTTTTGAGGGAAATACTTGAGTTGAGATTGAAATTTTTCACCGATCAATGTGGAATTAGTGGTAATAACTGTAATAAATGCTTGGGAATCAGAGCGTAGGTTGTATAATTGCGTAGAAAGTTGAGTTTGCCAATTACGGACATTTTCAAAGGCGAGAATAGGTTGTAAATTGAATTTTCGACACTCTCGCGCCCACTGAGTAACAAGATGACGGAAAGGACATACCACTAGCAATACTTGCAATTCTATTTGCTTGTATAGCTCGTAGGTAATTGCTAGGGCTGTAATTGTTTTACCGCTACCGGTTGCCATTTTCAAGGTTCCCCTACCATTATTGGCAAACCAGTTATTAATAGCTTCTTTTTGATAGTCTCTTAGTTGTAATTCTTGAGGAATTTGCGGACACCCAAGTAATAGCTTATTGGTTTGATATTTACTGCTTTGATACTGACTGGCGTGATATTTAGCGCGATCGCCACCCCGATTTTCACTAACAAATGGTTTTTTTAATAAAAATTTTCTAGTAAGTGACTCCCCGTCTTCATGGGAATAATCCCTTTTGTTAACAGGTAAATACAGTTTTTTCTTCTGCGTGAAATACATTTATTTGGCGAACGCCCAATTTTAATTATTAGTTATCAGTTGTCAGGAGTCAGAAGTCAGAAGTCAGAAGTAAGGAATCAGGAACCAGTAATAGTCAGTGAACAATTACCCATTACCCATTACCCATTACCCATTACTCATTACCCATTACCCATTACTCATTACTCATTACTCATTACTCATTACTCATTACTTATTACTCATTACTTATTACTTATTACTTATTACTTATTACTCATTACTCATTACTCATTAGTTGCTAATGGCTAATTGCTTGCACAGCGAATACCTCCTTTATCTTTTGCAATTAGCCAGTAGCTACAAACATTCTTCGCGATCGCTAGTTGTAACTTATCAGTTGTAATTTCTCCAGATAGCAACTAAAGAACCCTGGACATCCAATTGTGCTGCATTCACCTCAATGGGAGCATAGTTAGAATTAGCTGGCTTGAGAGTTACGCGATCGCCTTGACGATAAAACCGCTTTAAAGTCGTTCCATATCCCTCGACTCTAGCGGCAACAATGGTACCATTCTTTAAATTATCTGGTTCCATCACCGGACGTAGAAATACTAAGTCACCTTCTACGATAGAATCTTCAACCATGCTGTCACCGGTTACCCGCAAAGCATAGGTTTTTGCAGGTAAAGATAAATTAGAAAGGTCTATGTGTTCTACTGCATCGGTGAAGGGTTCAATTAAACCACCAGCAGCAATAGCACCGAGAATTGGTACACCTTTGCGATCGGGGTGAATAATTCTGATTGTTCTAGCTTTACCCTCACTCCATTCGATATAACCTTTGTTACGCAAATGTTCTAAACGACTTTGAATTGGTGCAGGCGATTTTAAATTCATTGCTTGCATCATCTGCCGAATTGAAGGAGAATGTTGGCGCGATTTGATATATTCCACCAACCACTCATAAAGTTCATTTTGAGCTTCTGTTAGTTTTTCCATAAATTCATAGGGATGTAAATACAAATTTCCATAGGACATTTGTACTACAAAAGAACATCCTACGGCAAAGATATTTGCTAGTTTTATAGTTTTTTTAAGAATGAGCAATCAAGAATGGGAATTGAATATCTAGAAATTGGAGGCGATATCGATATTAATCGATAGTTCTAAAAGTTAAACTTCTTCTGCGCCGAGTATACTTGCAAGTAAGGATTTCTGAGCATGCATCCGATTTTCTGCTTGCTCCCAAACTCGCGATTGAGAACCTTCAATTACCTCATTCGTAATTTCTTCGCCTCGATGTGCTGGTAAACAGTGTAAAACAATTGCTTGAGGATCGGCAAGATTTAATAAATCTTCGTTGATTTGGTAGGGTTGAAAAATGGGAATGCGGTCGCTTGCTTTTGATTCTTGCCCCATGCTTGCCCAAACATCAGTGTACAATACGTGAGCATTTTTGGTTGCAGTTTCCGCATCTTGGGTTAGAATAACTTCTGTTTTACCACCTGCAATTGCTCGTGCTTTCTCTGTAATTGCGGCATTGGGTTCATAACCTACAGGTGTCGCCACTCTAACATTCATCCCCACCAATGCACAGCCCAACATCAATGAATTAGCGACATTGTTACCATCACCCACATAAGTTAAGGTAAGTCCTTCAAGACTGCCAAAGCATTCTCGGATTGTCATTAGGTCTGCTAATACCTGACAGGGATGCTCTAAGTCGGTTAAAGCATTAATTACTGGTATTTTGGCGTATTTGGCAAAGGTTTCCAATTCTTGAGGGGCAAAAGTACGAATTGCTAAGATATCTAAATATCTGTCCAATACACGTGCAGTATCTTGAACGGGTTCTCCTCGACTGACTTGAGTAACATTAGGATTTAGGTCAACGACCTGCCCCCCCAGTTGATACATTGCTACTGTCATGCTAACCCTTGTACGTGTCGAAGCTTTAGAAAATAACAAGCCTAAAACCTTATTGCATCGTAATTGTAATTTCTGTGATTTTAGCTTGCTTGCCCGATCCAAAATAAGTTTAACTTCCGTTGGGCTAAGGTCGGCTAAACTTAATAAATCCCGTCCAATCAAAGCTGTCATATGCCCGCCCTATCCGTAAAAAATAACCATATAATTATCCCCTGCCATCGGTCTTTAATATTCTACATTTAGCTTGTTAACAGAAAACTATTTTTTTGGAATTGAGTATTTGGAATTAAGTATTTGGAATTGGGGATTGGGGATTGGGACTCGAGTGAGTTATTTTTGGGGTTTATATTTTTGGTTTTGGGGTTTACAATTTATCTAATTGTGATATGATATGTACTCGTTGCGGGTAAACGAGATATTATTTGTCTTTGTATAGATTGATTTACTTACGTAACTAAAATTGATTTCGCCAGCATGGCTCAGTGGTAGAGCACTCGACTTGTAATCGAGCGGTCGTCGGTTCAAATCCGACTGCTGGCTTTTATATGTTTAAGATTAAGTATCTGTTCCCAAATTAATGCCGCAAAATTAGACTTTTTCAATTAGGTAAGAGCTAAATATTTTCATAAAAACCTCTCGGGAGTTTGGAAACCCCGTACTTTTAAGTCGGGGAGGAAAAACGACACGGGTAATTTATTACCCTTCGTTCTCCCAATTGCCAGTTACGGCATACACGCTTACGCGAGTGATGTTAGCCTTGACAATATTTAAACTCGGCGTATCCAAAAAGCACTGACTTAACCCCTTTAAATCTGTTTAACTTTTTGATTCTAGAGCTTGATCCGCGTTCGCCGGAGGCGCGTCTCAGCACCACGTTAGTGAAACTGGCTACGCATTTCAAGGTAGGAACTTAAGCACTTGGTTTAAATGTAGGAACTTAATCCTTAGTCTGGTCAACTCAAGGCTAGAAGCCTCCGACTTTAGTCGGGGGTTGCTGACATTGCAGGTAAATTATAGAGTGATTTCTGCTGTTTTGAAATACTCACTCATAGTATAGTAAAGCTATTGGAGTAGTTGTCACCCTGTTAACTCAACATATAGTTAAATTTCTTAATAGGTAAACGGACAGTAAATGTACTACCTTGATCCAATTCGCTGTTTAACTCGATATTTCCTTGATGAACCCGAGCAATTGCAACTGCAATGGGTAATCCTAAACCAAACCCTCCACTCTTACGAGAGCGATCGCTATCGACGCGATAAAAGCGTTCAAAAATCTGCTTTTGTTTTTCTGTTGCAATCCCAATTCCAGTATCTTGTACTTTAATTAGTGCTTGTGAAGAAGTTATATCTAAAATTATTTTGACTTTTCCTCCTTCAGGGGTGTAATTAATAGCATTTGTAACCAAATTAGTTAACATCCGATATAACTGTTCTTCCCTTGCGGGTATTTCCAGTGCTTGATTAATCCGAATATCTGTTTTAAGTTCGATATTAGCTGCAACTGCTAAAGGTGCTAATTCCTCTGCAACATCATTCACTAAATCATTGAGACATACCTGTTCTAGTTGAAGATTATTTTGCTTTGGGATACCCTGTTGGTCAAAGCGAGAAAGTAATAGTAAGCTATCAACAAGCTGTGATAAACGGTAATTTTGTCTTTTGACCACTTCCAAGTTTTCCCGTGCTTCTTGTTCGCTAATATTAGATAGTCTTAGAACTGACTCAACAGTTGCTCTAGTAGCAGCAAGGGGGGTTCGCAACTCATGGGCAGCATCAGAAGTAAATTGCTGAATTTGTTGATAGGATTGGTATAGGGGTTGCATTGCGAGTTTAGCCAGCCACCAACTAGCTATACCTACAAGCAGCATAGCTAAAGGTAAACCCACAAACATAATTAATCTTATGGCTCCTAGATAACTATCAAAATCTTTAATAGAACGTCCTACTTGTAGATATCCCCAATCACGATTATCTCTGGTATGTAAAAGCAGAGTAATTTGATGATATCTTTTACTATCTTTTCCAAGATTATTACTTTCTCTAAGTTGAAAAGTATGCCATTTTACTTGAGGTGTAGTGAGGGGAAGTTTTTGGGGAAATTCTCCAGCTAAAGCCAAAGTTTTACCAGAAATATCCACTAAACGGATGTAATAATCATCTTGCTGAATCACATTGGCTAAAGTATGGTGAGATTTATTTTTTTGGTTGGAGCAGGAAGAATCTCCTACAAGACAAATACTAGGTAAAAAGCGAACTTGCTCAATTGTTAAATATCCTGGTTTTTCCAAAACAAACTCAAGACTGTTATGAATTGTAGCGGAAACAGAATTGAGTTCTCTTTGGAGTGTTACCCAATGAGCATGAGCGATCGCTTCATAAACACCCCATCCACACAAAGTTAAAATAAATCCCATTACCCCAGCATACCAACTTGCCAATCGCCAGCGAGTTTGGATAAATAATTTATTTCCTTTGAGAAAAATAGGGGATTGCATTTGCAATTAATCATTAACAACTAATAACTGACCATTGATAACTGTAGCCTGTAAGGGTGTGGCGTTAGCCATAAACTGAACACCGATAACTAATTTTCAAGAAATATTTAAGCGATATCCTAAACCATAAATGGTTTCAATTAGAGAATCACAATTATATTGAGCTAATTTACGTCGCAAAAGCCGCATTTGGGCTGCAACTACATTACTCATGGGTTCTGCACTCACTTCCCAAAGTCGATCTAAAAGTCGATCTCGAGTAATAATTTGATTGGGATGTCTCATAAAGTACTCTAAAAGTTGAAATTCTTTTGCTGTGAGAGATATTTCTTGATTTCCCCCAACTTCTTGCCTCAAAAAAACCTTATGATTAGCATAATCTAAACAGAGATTTCCTAGCTTTAATTGTTGTGGTTTTAGTTCGGGAGAACGTCGCTGTAAGGCTCGCAGTCTTGCAAGTAATTCATTAATACCAAAAGGTTTCACTAAATAATCATCAGCCCCAGCATCCAAACCTATGACTTTATCTGCTTGGGTATCTTTTGCTGTTAACATTAAAACTGGCAAGGAACTATTTTGCTGACGTAATTTTTGTAATAATTCTATTCCTGAGATTTCTGGTAACAACCAATCAAAAATAGCAACGGTATACTCCTTCCAATTATTTGCTAAAAGTTCCCAAGCCTCTGTACCATCTTGCACCCAATCAACTATATAATTTTCTTGATTAAGGGTTCGCTTAATGGCTGCCCCTAAGTCTTGTTCGTCTTCTACTAATAAGATTCGCATATTTTTTTCATTTATCAGTTACTAGTTATAGCAACAGACATATTTTGGTAAAAAGGGAACGGGGAACGGGGAACAGAGAAATAATTCCTGACTACTCAATATGGTTTAAATTTTTGCAAACGTAAAGCATTTGTAACAACAGAGACGGAACTAAAAGCCATTGCAGCACCAGCAATAATTGGGTTCAATAACCAACCAAAAAAGGGAAATAAAATCCCCGCAGCAATGGGAATCCCTAAAACATTGTAGAAAAATGCG
>JAAUYH010044246.1_pt1 | contig 24700 bp, 22 predicted proteins | sample 7278061 | NCBI WGS metagenome assembly JAAUYH01 (sample SAMN14350203, study PRJNA611818) | marine sediment metagenome | isolation source: surface marine sediment (0.6m) | place: French Polynesia: Moorea | collected 2018-08 | reverse complement strand
GCTGCGGTCTACGCCGGGTCAGAGGGGCTGCGCGCGATACTGGTCGAGGACATCTCGATCGGTGGCCAGGCAGGCACGTCGAGCCGCATCGAGAATTATATGGGCTTTCCCACCGGCATTTCGGGCGCCGACCTGGTTTGGCGAGGTCAGGTGCAGGCGATGAAGTTCGGCAGCCGCTTCATCATGCCCCGCCGTGTAACCCAGCTCGAGAAGCTGGACGACGGCACGTTTTGCGTGATGCTCGACGACGAACAGAAGGTCTGTGCCCGGGCCGTGATTGTCGCGACTGGCGTACAATATCGCCGGTTGCCAATCGACCGGCTCGAAGATTTTGAAGGGCACGGCATCTATTATGCGGCCACCGACATGGAAGCACGGTTCTGCCGGTCGACCGAGGCGGTTATCATTGGCGGCGGCAATAGCGCTGGCCAGGCCGCGATGTTCCTCAGCCGATCGGCCCAGCATGTCCACCTGCTGGTGCGCGGACCGTCGCTGGCGGCGTCAATGTCCGATTATCTCACCCGGCGGCTGGAGGCTGACCCGCGCATCACCATTCACTATCAAACCCAGGTCACCGCCCTGCATGGCGAGGATCGCCTGGACAGCATCACGGTAACCGGACCGGATGGCGAGCGCGAAATCGAGACATCGGCACTGTTCATCATGGTCGGCGCGGCACCCAACAGCGGCTGGCTGTCCGGCCTCGCGCAGACCGACGACAAGGGATTTGTCATCTGCGGCGACGCGGCCGGCGCCGACAGCCAGTTCGCCACGTCGCAGCCCGGCATCTTCGCGGTCGGCGATGTGCGCTCCAATTCGGTCAAGCGCGTGGCATCGGCCGTCGGTGAAGGCTCGGTCGTGGTCTCGAAGGTCTGGGAATATGTCCGGGAAGACCGGATGGGCTAGGTTCAGGCCTTCCAGCAATCGGCGAGATGATCATCCGCCATGCCGATCGCCTGCATGTAGGCATAGATGATCGTGCTGCCGACAAAGCTCATGCCGCGTTTCTTCAGCGCTTTTGAAATGGCATCGCTGACGGGGTTGGTTGCCGGCATCTCCGAAAAGGATTGCGGACGGTTGACTGGCGGTGGACCGTCCAGATGGCCCCAGAGCCAGCTGTCGAAGCTGCCAAACTCCCGCTGCATTTCGAGGAATACCACCGCATTCTTGCGGACCGAGTAGATTTTCAGCCGGTTGCGGATGATTGCTTCATTATCACGCAGTGCCTCCAGCTCCGCGTCGGTCATCGCCGCGCAGCGCTCAATCTCGAAACCGTGGAACGCCTGCCGGTATCCGTCGCGTTTCCTGAGCACGGTCTCCCAGCTGAGCCCGGCCTGCGCACCTTCGAGGATCAGGTTCTCGAACAGCAGCCGGTCATCATGCACCGGCACGCCCCATTCCTCGTCATGATAGCGGCCGTAAAATTCCTTGCCGGCCTGGCCGCCAAAACAGCGGCGCTTCCCGTCCTCGCCCAATACCGTCATGAGCCGGTCTTAGGACGCCCGTGACGCTTGCGAAAGCCCTATTCGGCGGGATGCACCTCGGGCTCGCGGCCCTGATCGGGGGTCCACCAGCCAATCTTGCGCTTGGTCCAGTTGACCATCCGGGGGATCGGCCCGTTTCGGTCCATCCACTCTGCATATTCCTTGTAGGCAGGATCAGCGAGCAAGTGCTTCTCCTCGGTCTTGGCGCGCCAGTAATAGACGCCCGTGACCACCGCCATCAGCGCCGCGTTGCGGACCATGTCGGTGAAGCTGTCGGACGTGACGAGAAACGGCATCGTCGCAAGCCACCAATAGGCGTTCTTGGCGACATAGGCTGGATGCTTGGTCCAGCCATAGGGACCATGGGTCAGGATGCCGCGATGCGTCAGGTTTGAAAAGCGCAGCCCGAACGCAACGGTCGCCCAGGCGTAGACGCCAGTGAGGAACACCAGCAGGCCGCCCCAGATCCAGAGGATGGTGGTCTGCCCCTCAAGCCAGTAGGCCCAGTCCGCCGTGTTGACATGATAGTCAAGCGGCCCGTTATTGCCCATCAACAGGAACGGCGGATAGCAGATCAGCGCCGCTACCCAGCCGGAAAGATAGGGATTGGCGGTCCGGATATGGGCATCGAGCGGCTTCATCGTCAGCAGATAGCCGACCGTCGCAAATTGCACGTCAACGACGAACATCGCGATGATCAGCCAATGGGCGATCGCAACCGGGTTACCGAGTATCTCGTTAATGTCGAGCCGGACCAGGTCGCCGAAACCGCCGGGTACGATCGAGATCATGAACGCAAGGAAGAATCCCTTGACGGCCCAGGCGCGCAGGTGATGGTGGATTTCCTCGACGCTATATTCGTCGCTGCGTCCCCAGCTGCTGAACCCCATCAGGAACTGGCCGAAATGCCAGGCGCCGTCGCGCGGCTCGACGAAGAAGCGGTCCATGAACATCACATAGGGAACCGAGATTGCGAGCAACCAAGGCGCCACCGTCTCCATCATCTGCATCGAAAACTGGTATTGCCCGGTCCAGTACCAACGCCCAACGCAATAAATCACTGCAATGATACCCCAGGTCGCCCAAAGGCCGGCAAGCTTTACTATGCTTACGTCGATCGTCTCCTTGAACGGCTTGGGATTGTTCCAGTCGATACCGGTGGAAGGCCTCAGATGCACCTTGTCCTTGAGCAGCGACCAGATCACCATGGGCACCGCGCAGGCAAAACAGGCGGCCAATGCCGAATAGGGGCCATCCATGCCATATTGTCGCGCAATCGCGATCCACGCGAACAGGCCCAGCAATCCGGCGACGCCCACACCCGTGGATACGGCGGATTCCGGCCGCGGATCGGCGGCATTGGCATTACGTCCGAACATGACCAGTGTCTTAACCAGTAATGGTAAGCAAGCCGTGAACATGGCTTTTTGAATTTTTGCGCCAATTCATCTAGGAAAAACGTGACAGAGGCCCTATATTTTCGCGAACGAGGGAGACAGGGCAAAAATGCAAGTAACGAACGGAAATCTAATGAAAAATCTTGGTCTTTCCCTTACCATTGCAGCGGTTCTCGCTGCTTGTACAAGCGGCGACGATGCGCAGGCCAATGGTGGCGCTTCCGAAGAAGCACAGGCGCTGGCGGATATCTCCCCTGTCGACCGTAAACCCTTTGAAAAAACGGCCATTGCCCGGTTCGACGAACCCTGGGCGATGACGTTTCTGCCCGATGGCCGGATGCTGGTGACCGAAAAGGCCGGCAAGCTGTTCATCGTCGATGGCGAAGGCAACAAGACCGAAGTCGGCAATGTCCCGCAAGTCGATTATGGTGGCCAGGGCGGCTTCGGTGACGTGGTGCTTGCGCCGGATTTTGAAACGAGCGGCAAGGTTTACCTTAGCTGGGTCGAGGCGGGCGATAACAACACCCGCGGCGCCGTGGTCGGGATTGCTGATCTCGATGTCACGGCCGAAGCACCGGCGCTGCAGAACCTGACCACCGTGTGGACCCAGACGCCGAAGACTACAGGCCGCGGGCATTATTCGCACCGGATCGTCTTCTCACCCGATGGAAAGTACATGTTCATCGGTTCGGGCGAACGCCAGAAATTCGATCCATCACAGGACATGACGGGCAATCTCGGAAAAATTGTCCGGTTGTTCCCCGATGGCTCGGTGCCCGAGGACAATCCCTTTGTCGGCGAGGAAGGCGCCTTGCCGGAAATCTGGTCGCTTGGTCATCGCAACATTTTGGGCATGGCCTTTGACGAGCAGGGCCGGCTTTGGAACCAGGAAATGGGCCCGGCGCATGGCGACGAACTGAACCTCGTCAAGCGCGGCGCAAACTATGGCTATCCGATTGTCTCCAACGGCGACCATTATGACGGGCGCGAAATTCCCGACCATGACACACGCCCGGAATTCGAGGCACCCAAGACCTGGTGGGCACAGACGATCGCACCGGCCGGGCTGATCTTCTACACCGGCGACAAATTCCCGGCATGGCAGGGCAGCGCCTTCATTGGCGGGCTCGCCAGCCAGGCGTTGATCCGGATCAGCTTTGACGGCGAGAATGCAGAGGAAGCCGAGCGCTTCTCGATGGGCGAACGGATCCGTGAAGTCGAACAGGGACCGGAAGGCAACATCTGGCTGCTCGAGGACGGCGAAGGCGGCCAGCTGCTGAAGCTCACGCCTGCGGGCTAGGACGCCGCAGCGCGCAGCTATTCAGCCGCGGAAGTCGTACCGGACAAATCGCTCAGAAATTCGCGTACACGGGCGGAATTGACGCCGAGGTCGTGCACACCAACGCGTGATACCGAACGCATGTCGATGATGCTGGCCGATCCGGTTTCCGCCGCCCGGGCACGGATCACCACGTCATCCTTGAACCGGAACAGCGATACCGTGTCGGTTGCCTCCAGCTGACCTGCGGCCGCATCGACGCTGACCACTTCCCAGCCGCGATCTTCGGCCAGCCGCCGCGCCTTCTCGATCACCTCTGCAACCGGCTGGTCGATGCGGACCGAGCGGATGTCTGGAAATGCTTCCTGGTGAAGGGTAGCCCAGCGTTGCCGCGGATTCATCCCGCGCATGTCGCCGTCGTCGGCGCCAGGGATATTGTCCCAATTGTCCGCCCGGAGCGTCAGCGCTGAAAATTGCGGAGGATCGGCAAGGTCGGTGGTTATATCGTGGATTGCCGGCAGTGTGACCATCGGCACCGCATATTGCATCATGTAGGCGAAGAAACCGACGGTTCCGGCGACGCCCAGGCCGAGCAACCGCCAGCGCGTCTTGCGCCCGCGCCTGCGATCAAGGACGACGCCGCCTATCGCGAGCAGCAATGCCACTATCGCGGCCAGCAGGATGAACGGTACCGCGCCGAGCCCGGCCTGCCAGCCCCATAGGCCGATACCGCTGCCGCCAGCGGCAATCACGAATGCAAGCGGTGCGCCGATGCCCAAAATGGCAACCAGCCATCCCTTGGGGTCATTGCGCAAGCTGGCCAGCTTGCCGGTCCTGGCCGCAGCCGGTGCTTCGGTCGCCGGCGTCGCCGCCGGTTGTTGGTCCTGATTGTCCAAGCTTCTAAACTCCTGTCTTTGCTGGTCGTTTTAGCCCCTGCAACCAGATGTTGCAAACCTCCACCGGCGAGCGATTTTCTCGACAGGCAGAATGAATAGGGCTAGAGGCGCTCGCACCCTTTTTGCACAGATTGAGACTTCCCGTTTTGACCAGCATCATCCCCCTCGTCCAGATCGATCCCCAACTGGTGGACGCGTTACTCGACGCGGCATTCGGCTCTGATCGCAGGGACCGTACAGCCTACAAGGTGCGCGAGGGCATGGACATGCTCGAAGGATTGAGCATTGCCGCGGTCGACGAGGAAGCAAGCGAATTGCTTGGCACGATCCAGTGCTGGCCGGTCGCGCTAACCGACGAGGCGGGCAAGCAGCACCCGATGATCATGGTCGGCCCGGTCGCCGTCCACCCCGATTGCCAGCGCGAGGGCATCGGGCGGGCGATGATGTCGGCGCTGCTCAAGGAGATTCAGCCAGGCGATGGCCTTCCCATGGTGATGATCGGCGATCCGGAATATTATGACCGTTTCTTCGGTTTCTCGGCCGAGCGAACCGGCGGCTGGACGGTGCCGGGCCCGTGGGAACCGGAACGCCTGCTGGTCCGGGCCGCCGCCGACACCGTCTTGCCGGAGAAAGGCGCGCTCGGCCCGTGGACACGATAGCGCGGCGGGGGCTTTACACTGGAAGGAACGGGCAATAGGCCTAGAGACATGCCCTATGTCCCGCCGCCCGAACTGGCTTCGCTCTCCCTGGCTGAAATTGCAGAGCTGGCCGAAGCGCAGAAGCTCCCGCCGGTAGACCAGTGGAATCCCGACAATAGCGGCAACAGTGAAATGCGGATCACGGCGGACGGAACCTGGTATCACCAAGGCGATCCCATCCGGCGCCCGGCCATGGTCCGTGCCTTTTCCTCGATCCTGCGGCGCGAAAAGGACAACAGCTATGCGCTGGTCACGCCGTTCCAGAAATTGCACATCCAGGTCGACGACGCGCCATTTGTCGCCGTCGAGGTGGAAAGCGAGGGCGAAGGTGAAGAACGCAAGCTGGCGTTTCGCCTCAACACCGATCACCTGGTCGTGGCCGATGACCTGCACAAGCTGAGTTTCCCCAGGGATGACGAGGACCCCCGCCCCTATCTGCACGTGCGCGGCGGGCTTGAAGCCGTGGTTGCACGGCCGGTCTATTACCAGCTTGCGGAAATGGCGCTCGAGGACGAACTCGACCCCTTTGGCCTCTGGAGCCACGGCGCTTTTTTCCCTATCGAGCGGCCGGCATGAACCTGCGCGATCGCCTCGAAAAAGCGCTGGTGCGGGGCCATGAGAATGACATCGCGCATGAACTCTACAATGAACGCGACCATATCGATGACATGTCCGGACTGCGCAATGCCGCGGTGCTGATCGCTGTCACCGACCGACCCGATCCCGGCGTCATTTTCGTCCAGCGCCCCAACCACATGCGCAATCACCCCGGACAGGTTGCCTTTCCCGGCGGCAAGATCGACCCCGCGGACAAGGACGAGATCGATGCGGCGCTGCGCGAAGCAAATGAGGAAGTGGCGCTGGAGCGCGATCATGTAGACATCATCGGCCTCACCGACCGGTTCCAGTCGGGCAGCGGCTACGATATCCAGCCCGTGCTCGGCGTGATCCCGCCGGACCTGCCCTTCATCCCCGACCCGAGCGAAGTCGAAAGCTGGTTTGAAGCACCGCTCGAGTTCGTGCTCGATCCGAAAAACCGGACCATCCATGAAGGCACTTGGAATGGTCGGCGGCGGCATTACTACGAGATGTTCTGGCAGGACTACCGGATCTGGGGGATCACCGCGGGTATATTGAACAATCTAGGCAAGCGCCTGGGGTGGCCCTGATGCAGTTGCCGCTCGCAGACTGGCATCAATCGATCTCTGTGCAGGCAGTGGTGTCCGCATTGGGCGGCGGCGAGATGACCCGTCTAGTCGGCGGCGCCGTACGTGACACATTGCTCGGTCTTGTCGTCAAGGATGTCGACCTGGCCACGAGGTGGAAGCCCGAAGAAGTCGTGGAACGGCTGCAGGCGGCGGGCATCAAGGCAGTACCGACGGGGATCGACCATGGGACGATCACGGCCGTGACCGACGACGGCCCGATCGAGATCACCACCCTGCGCCGCGATGTCTCGACCGACGGACGACGCGCGACGATCGCGTTCAGCGAAGATTGGCAGGAAGATGCAGCGCGGCGCGATTTCACGATCAACGCTTTGTTCGCCGATCCGGCGACGCTTGAAATATCCGACTATTTCTGTGGCTTGGCCGATCTCGAGGCCAGGCGCATCCGGTTCATCGGGTCACCCGAACAACGCATCGCCGAGGATTATCTGCGCGTCATGCGCTATTTTCGTTTCCTCGCGCGGTTTGGACAGGATCATGTCGATGAGGACGCCTTTGCGGCATGTCGCGCCGCAGCGTCGCGTCTGGACGGTCTGTCGCGGGAGCGCGTAGCCGATGAATTGCTCAAGCTACTGGCAACGGATGATCCGCGCTATGCGGTGGGCAAGATGTTCGAGGCCGACCTGTTCTCGCACATTGTCGTTGGCGTCGACGAAAATGGCGAGGCGTTATTCAACCGGCTTCTGGAGCGGGAGCATGACCATGCTGTTTCCACCGAGCCGCTCCGCCGCCTTGTCGCACTATTGCCGAAACATCTCGACGAAGCCGACGTAACGGCAAGGGATCTCAAGCTGTCGAACAGGCAGCGAAAGGCGATTGCCGCGCGCCTCGACGATCAGATGCCCGATCCAGGCAGCATTCGCGCATTGGCCTATCGCCACGGCCTCGCCGCCGCGCGCGATACGGCGCTGCTGTTCGGCAGGCAGTCGGACGTGGCGGCGATGCTGGAGCAGCTTGATGACTGGTTTCCTCCCTTTTTCCCGCTCACCGGAGGGGATCTCATCGAGATGGGACTGGAAGCGGGACCGCAAGTCTCGGAAACGCTGGCACGCATTGAGAGCGATTGGGTCGCCGAAGGTTTTCCCGACGAGAATCGCCTCGACGAAATCACAAAGGCGCATGTCGCCGACCTGTAAAGTCCGCCAGTGCGCCGGAACGTGCGGCATTCGATGACAGCCGTCTTCCCTTTGCTGCCTCAAACCGGTATATTGCTGGTGGGGGCTGAAGGAAGGAAACAGTCGCTTGAACCTGATCATCATGAACCGGTGTAGCTTGCGGAACCTGGCGCTCGCGGGCGCCGCTACTGTCATGCTCGGCGCGTGCGCGGCCGATGAATCGGCCCAGCCGGACCGTGCCGAGAACACTCAGGTCGCAATTGCGGAACAGCAAGCTGCTGCATCCTGCCAAGCCATGGGATGGGACAAGAATATGGCCGCTGAAATCGCCGAAGACCTTTGTGATGCCTTTCGTGAAAATGAGGGCGATGCCGAATATCGCGAGCGCGTGATTGTGACTTTGGACAAGGACGCCGATCGCCTGGACCTGGCAATGGAAGGTTTCGAGATCATCTCCGTGATGGACAATGTGCCGATCATCGTCGGCAACATCACCGCAGAAGGATTGAAAAATCTCGCCGCGCGTGAGGGCATCGTCAGGATCGAGCGCGACGGTGAAATGCGGATTATGGAAAACTGAGATCAGTTTGCCGGGTCTGCCTTGATCCGCTGTTTCGACAATCTCTTATAGGCCGAACGGTCCTCGCCGTGCAGCACTTTCCAGTCTGCGACAGCCGCGAGTGTATCGCGGGTCTTGCGCTTGTGCAGTTCCAGCCGGGTCAATTCCGGCCGCGTTGCTGCGAGCGGCACTGGAAAGGCCTGCGCAAGCGGCTGGCCTGCCGCAATATGAACTTGGTGGGGCATTGCCGGCAGTTCGAAGACCAGGTCCACGGCATCTGCATACCAGTTAGTTTCCACCAGGCCGGAAAGCATGTTCAGTCCCGACGGGCAAGGCCGGTTCAGCGGCGGTACGAACAACAGGCCCAGCTGATCCGGTGTCCGGAATACATAGGGCAGGTGCAGCTTCACCATCGCCTGCTGGTCGGTGCGATCGAAGAAACTCAGGCCGGGAATCACCAGCGCACCTGCAATCCGGCTGACGGATTCGGGAACATGGAACTGGTTCCTGGCAAAACCATGGCCGGGATCGTCGATTACATAGAAGCACCGCTCCGCGCATCCGCCCGCCACCGGGGAACGAAAAGCCCTGGCGCCGGTTGGCAGTTCGCCGGGCGTGCAGAAGCCCCAGCTGAACGGCGAAGGTATCATCAGGCCAAGCCCAGCTGCGGCGGCGAACGGCCGGCATTGTTCACGCGTGCCATAGCCCGACGGGACCTTGTCTCTGGTTCTGGGAGAGGCCGGGGCGGGCGCGTGAAAGCGGGCCGCGAGACCGATAATCTCGATCCTGGTTTCGCTTTCGTTCATGTCGCCCGCCCCGGCCTCTTGCGCTTACCGGTGCACTAGATCACATGTTCCGGCGGATTGCCCATGTAGAAGGCAGCCGTGTTGGCGTCGACGCGCCCCTTGCCGTATTTTTCCGGATCCTGGTCGCCGACATTGTCATTGAAGGTGTTGAGCAACCAGCGCACCTGCTTGTTGTTGGAGCCGCGATGCGAGCCCCAGGCCAGCGCCGCCACGCCCGATACATGCGGACAGGCCATCGACGTCCCGCTCATCGGCCCGGTCCCGCCGCCTCGGGTCGTCGAGATGATGTTGACGCCCGGCGCACAGACCTCGATTTCAGGGCCCCGGCTGGAGAAACCGGCGATGATATCCGAACTGTTGACGGCCGAAACCGCGATAACATGGGGATATTTTGCCGGGTAGCCGACAGTGTTATTGCCCGGACCCGAATTGCCGGCCGCCGCGACCAGCAAGACGCCGTCATCATAGGCTGCCTCGCACATGTCGGCGAGCGCTTGCGGCGCACCGCCGCCACCCAGGCTCATGCTGGCGATACGTGCGCCCTTCTTGTCCATGATCCAGTCAAGCGCCGCGATCAGCCAGCTCCATTGCCCGCTACCGGTACTGGACAGCACCTTGACAGGGTAAAGATAGGCATAGGGAGCAACGCCGACGACCTGCGAATTGTTCATCGCTGCGGCAACCGTGCCGGCACAATGCGTGCCGTGGCCGTGAAAATCCTCGGTCGTGCTTTCCGTTGTCACGAAACTCTTGCCGGTGCGCAGGTTGGCCACGAGGTCCGGATGGTCTGAATCGATGCCGGTGTCGCAGATGAACACCTTGACCCCTTCGCCCTGGCTCGATGGCCATGCGGCCGGTGCCTTGACCTGGTTCACGCCGACCGGGATGGTCTCCGCCATCACGCCCGGATTGTCGAGTGGGCCCGGATTTTCCAGTGCATACATCAAGCCATCGGGCTCGACACGTGCGATGTCCTTGTGCTTTTCCAGCTTGTCGATTTCGTCCTGGGTCAGGTTCGCCATCAGCAGCGGCGCCAGGTAGCGATTGACGTCATAGCCGATGGCGGCAAGGTCCTCTCCCGAACCCACGGCTCGCGCCTGTTTGGAAAAGTCCTTGGCGGTCAGGAACGACACGTCGGACTTGATCGCCGACTGCAGTATTTCCTGCTTGTCATCCGCGGTCGAACGCTTGTCCTTCCGCTTGAAGGTGACGATGACAGGCAAGCGCTGATTTTTTGATTTCTTGGGGGATTTTGCCACAATTCTCTCCATCATTTCGGTTTCCAATGATGCGCGTAGCAAGGCGGACGGTCCCGTCCTGCACGGTGGCCTTGGCCACACCCGAGCGTCCCCCAGTTTATGGAAGTCTTGTCTCGCCAGAATGTATGTGAGCGATGGGGGTATCGCTGAAAGTCTCATAGCAGAAAGCGGTGTATCCGACAATCCGGTCTTGGCTGAAACGCCCGGAATTGCAGGCTTTTTTGACCTTTTCTTTACCTTGATTTACAAGCAATTCCATCGGGTTAAATTGGCTCCGGAAAATCATCATTAACCAGAAATTTTTGCTGCCAACTCGGTGCCTACCGGCGTCCAGTTGCACCTTGGATACGACCGAACTGACCACCAAAGACCATGTTTGATTTCGAGTCGCAGAGGCGCACCTGCGTTTCTGTCCGGATCAGCCAAGGATATGGCCGAACCAGGCCAGTAGCATTTTTCTTTTGCGTGGATTCCGGTCAGCACTTTGCATAGGATGGCTGAACAAATGGCTGCGGCCGGGTCCGTGGCAGACGAGGGAGAAAGAGCTTGGGCAATTTCAGCAGCGATGCACGCAATCCCCACTATGGTGACTTGCAGAACCAGATCTATGGCGCCGGCCTGCAGGGTATCGTCCCCACCTACCCGGTGGACTATGCCGGCCTCGTCAAACGGGCCGAAAAGGCGCTGCCGCCGCATGTGCTCAGCTATGTCCAGGGAGGCTGCGGCAACGAGTTGACACAAGACCGCAATGCGAGTGCTTTCGGCAAGTGGGGCATGGTCCCGCGCATGCTGGTGGATTGCCGCAAGCGCGACCTGTCAATCGAGCTGTTCGGCAACAAGCTGCCCAACCCGTTGTTCATGAGCCCGATCGGCGTCAACGGGATTTGCACCCAGGATCAGCATGGCGATATCGCGGCGGCTAAGGCGTCGGCGCTGACCGGCGTGCCATTTACCGCATCGACGCTCGCCAATGACCCGCTGGAAGAGGTGATCAAGCATTGCGGCGACGTCCCGGCCTATTTCCAACTGTACACACCGCGCAACAGGGAGCTGGCCGAGAGCCTTATCACCCGGGCGGAAAACGCCGGATACCAGGCGCTGGTCGTGACTCTCGATACCTGGCTCACCGGCTGGCGTCCGCGTGACCTGCAGACCGCCAATTTCCCGCAGCTGCGCGGCGCCGTGCTGCAGAACTATTTCGTGGACCCGGTGTTCCGCAGCCTGCTCGACAGGCCGCCCGAGGAAGATCCCGCGGCGGCGGTACAGGCCTGGAGCGCGGTGTTTGGCGAAGTGCTGACATGGGACCACCTTTCCTGGCTGCGCGAAGCGACGACGCTGCCTATCGTACTCAAGGGAATATGCCATCCTGACGATGCAAAGCGTGCCGCCGACGCCGGGATGGATGCGATCTATTGCTCGAACCATGGCGGCCGTCAGGCCAATGGGGGGATCGGCGCGATCGACATGCTGCCGGATGTCGTCGCCGCGGCCGGCGACACGCCGGTGCTGTTCGATTCCGGCATTCGTTCCGGCACCGATGTGGTCAAGGCGCTGGCGATGGGTGCGGCATCAGTCGGAATTGGCCGGCCCTACAGCTACGGCCTCGCACTGGGCGGCGCGGAAGGCGCGGCTCACGTTTTGCACTGCATGCTGGCCGAGGCCGATCTCCTGATGGCGGTCAATGGCTATCCGACCTTGGCCGACGTTCGCGCCGCGGGCGTCCAGCCGGTTACCGATTGAGGAGAGAACGATGAAAAAGGCACTGTTGATCGGCCTGGCGGTGATCTTGCTGGTGGGTGCTGTCACCGCCTTTGTCGTCACGCGCGACGGTGATCTCGTCACGCCCGAGGGGGAAGGAACGATCGCGCTCGATGCCGGTACGTTCGAAGCGATGCCCTTGCCCGATTATGCGGCCAGCGCGGTGACGGAAGATTACAAGAGCTATTTCATCGAGGTCGAACCGGGCATCAAGATCCACGTGCTGGAGGCGGGATCCGGTTATCCGGTCTACATGCAACATGGGAATCCGACGTCCGGCTTCCTGTATCGGAAAGTGGTCACGCAGCTGCCCTTGGAGCAGGTTCGGGTAATCATGCCCACGATGGTGGGTCTTGGGTTTTCAAGCAAGATCCCCGCCAGCGAGCACACGCTCGACAATCACATGCGCTGGATGAACGAAGCACTGCAGCAATTGCAGCTGAAAGAGCTGGTTTACGTCGGACAGGATTGGGGAGGCCCTGTCGGAATGGGCGTCATGGCCTTGTCGCCTGAACTCATCAAGGGTGCCGTCGTGATGAACACGGGATTCAACGCGCCGACCGAAGAGCGTGATCTTTCTGCTGCGCATGCCACGGTCAAGACGCCAGTGGTCGGCGAACTTATCCTCGAGGTGTTCGGTTCGATTTTCGACCGGCTGCCCGGTGCGCAGGGCGATCCCGCGTCCATGCCGCCCGAAGTCACCGCGCTGTACGGCACACCGGTCCTGGAAAGCGGCAATGCCAAGGCGCCGGTTGCGTTAATGCGCTTGGTACCCGACGGTCCCGATCACCCCAGCGCAGAGCAAATGCGGTTCATCGAGGGCTATGTGAAGGAGCTCGATATTCCAGTAGAGCTGGTCTGGGGCATGCAGGATCCGATCCTCGGCCCGGGACTGGAGCCCATGAAAGCCAATTTCCCCGACGCCCAAGTGACTGAAACCCAGGCCGGGCACTTCCTGCAGGAAGAAGTACCAGAAGAGATCGCCGCCGCGATCATGCGTATTGTCGAGCAGGTGTCACAGCCTCAGGCCGAAACAGGCGAGTAGGTCGCTACCCCGGGGCGTTTCACCCTCGCTATTCCGCCTGATTCGCCAGAAATCCAATCGCTTCGTGCTCAGAGATCACCTCTGCATATTTCGCCTGCAGGTCGAAAAGGTTCGCTTCGTGCGGATCGGGATGGCGATCGCCACATGCATCGCGCACGACAAAGGGGATGAAACCGGATTGCAGCGCATCGAGGGCCGTTGCCCTGACACAGCCCGAGGTCGACAAGCCGACGATCAGCAAAGTGTCGACGCCCATAGCCTCCAGTTTTTCTGACAGCCCGGTGCCAAAGAAGGCCGAGGCATATTGCTTGGTGACGACCAGGTCGTCTCCCTCCGGCTGCAATGACGGCGGGAAGTCCCCTAGCGGATTGCCGCGGTCGAACACCGATAGAGCCGGAATTTTCTTGTAGAACAGTCCACCGTTCGCACCGCCCGGATCATATTCCACATTGGTGAAAACCACTGGAATACCGGCATTGTGAGCCGCATCCAGCAGGCGTTCGGCGCTCGCCAGTGCATCTTCCACTCCGGCGTAGAGCGGCGAGCCTTGCTCGAGATAGGCCATGACGAAATCGACGATCAACAGCGCGGGTTTCTTGCCGAATTGCAGGTGACCGGCGAAGGCGCCGGAATAATTCTCATCCAGTTCCGACGATGGCGGCATCAAATCGCGCCGGCCGAAGCGAGTTCGGCAAGTTCTTCCTCACCCAGTCCCAGCAAGCCGCCATAGACCGCCTCGTTATGCTGACCGATCGAAGATGGTGCGCCCCTGCGCACGCTGCTCGGCGTGTCGGACAGCTTGGGAAAAGCGTTCTGCATCTTCAGCTTGCCCCAGCGCTCGGTCTCCAGCTCGATGATCGCGTCGCGCGCGGCAAAGTGCGGGTCTTCGAGCATTTCGGGCGCGCGGTACATCTTGCCGGCCGGGATGCTGTGATCGATCATCAGCTGCTCGACCTCGGCCACGGTCAGGGTAGAGGTCCAGTCATTGATCAGATTGTCGAGCTCGGTCTGGTTGCTGCCGCGCGAGACATGATCGACAAAGCGCGGATCATCGGCCAGTTCCGGCTGGCCCATGGCATCACATAATCGCCGCCAGATCGCGTCCTGGTTCGCACCGATCAGGAATTCACCATCCTTGCAGCTGTAGACGTTGGACGGCGCGATGCCCGGCAGGATCGAACCCGAGCGTTCGCGAATATAGCCCGACCAGTGATATTCGGGAACGACGCTTTCCATGACCTGCAGCACCGCTTCGTAGAGCGCGCTGTCGACGATCTGGCCCTTGCCGGTCGTTTCCCGGGCATGCAGCGCGGCAAGCGCGCCCATGCAGCCATAAGTGGCGGCCAGCGTATCGCCGATCGAGATTCCCATCCGGCTGGCCGGCCGGTCGGGATCGCCGACGATGTAACGCCAGCCGCCCATTGCTTCGCCGATTCCCCCGAAACCGGCGCGCGACGAATAGGGACCGGATTGCCCATAGCCTGATACCCTAACGATAATCAGCCCGGGATTGATCTCGTGCAGCACATCGGGCCCCAGCCCCCATTTCTCGATCGTCCCCGGCTTGAAATTCTCGATCAATATGTCGGCATGGGCGACCAGCTTGCGGACCAGCTCCTGCCCCTCGGGTATCCGCAAATTGGCAGAGACGCTGCGCTTGTTGCGCGCGACCACTTCCCACCACAGCTTGTCGTCACCGCGCCCCCAGTTGCGCATCGAATCGCCGACGCCGGGCGGCTCGACCTTAATGACATCCGCGCCCATGTCGCCCAGCAACTGGCCGCAGAAAGGACCAGCGATCAGTTGGCCCATTTCGATGACACGAATATCCTTCAGCGCGCCCGTATTCTCCTGTTCGACCATTATTCCGCAGCCTCGAGCGCTTGGTGCCATACCGGCTGGACCGGCGGTTTGAGGCCGGTCTCTTCCTCGCACCTGCTGCGCAGTTCCTCGATCGATGGGCCATAGTCGAACAGCGGCAGCTCATCGCGCTGTTCGCGCATTTCGGTCCGGAGCGCATTTGTCGCGGCTTCATCAATCGCACCCTTTTCATGGGCAACCACGCCGTAGTGACGCGCACCTTCGGGTGTGACCAGACCCTGCACGATCTCCTTGCCGACCAGCGCCGGATCACGCTCGAGCGGGTCGCCCCAGCCGCCTCCGCCCCAGGTTATGTAATGCAGTTCGTCACCGACATTGACCGCGATATCTTCCTGCTTATTGCCAACGATTTCCTCGCTGCCGTCGGCTCGCACGAGGACCTTGCGCGCGCGCTCACCCGGGTGGCCGCCATTGACGCCCCAGGGCGGGACGAACCAGCGGTCGTCGTGGATCGAGACGGTTCCCGGGCTGAGGAAATGATAGGTCATGTGGATGCCGTTGCCACCGCGGTGCACCCCTGCCCCGCCGCTGTCCGGTTCGGTCTCGTATCGCTCGATCCGGAGCGGGAAATAGCGCTCGAGAAACTCGTTCGGCACGTTGGTGAAACCGGGCCATAGCGAATGGCCGTCGGGGCCGTCACCCAAGGGACGGCCCGGAATCCCGCCAAAGCCGATCTGGAACAACTGGAACCATTCACCGTCATGACCCGGTCGATTGTCATTGCCCGAATAGAAGAGGTGCGGCGAGGACGAGAAGCCGGCCGCGTTCAGGAATTCCGGCGTTTTCTGGCCGAGCAAGCCGCCCAAAATGTCGAAAATCCGGCCCAGTGCATGGGTGCGCCCGGAAAGCGCGGCGGGGAATTCCGGCTTGAGCAATGATCCTTCCGGGATCCGTACGTCGATCAGGTCATAGAACCCGTCATTGAACAGGATCTGCGGATCGAAAACCATGATCATGTAGATGCCGAAGAACATCTTGAACATGTTCTCGTTCAGGTAGAAATTGATCGACGCCTGGCTCTGCGGGTCGGTGCCGTCGAAATCGAGAATCACCTTCTCGCCCTCGCGCCACATGGTGCACTTGATCTTGTACGGGCCGTAGCCAAGGCCGTCGTCACAGATATAGTCTTCGAAGGCGACGGGCTCTTCGGCAATCGCCTGCTCGATCAGCGCCTTCATTGCGCGGTGGTTCCGCGCCAGCAATTCCTGCGTCGCCGAGACGTAGAGGTCATCGCCAAACCGCTCGGCCATTTCAATGACACGCTTCGCGGCGACTCGGCACGAGGCGATCAGCGCATTGAGGTCGGCCTGGCACCAGTCAGGCTTGCGTGTCTGGTGCAGGACGAGCTTCATCAGGTCGTCATTATACTCACCCTTCTTCCAGATCTTGACCGGCGGGATGCGCACGCCTTCCTCGAAGATCGACTTGGCATCGATCGGCATCGATCCGACTACCTTGCCGCCGATGTCGGACTGGTGGCCGAACATCGCCGTATAGGCGAGCAAACGGCCGTCCTTGAACACGGGCAGCAGCACCAGCCAGTCATTATTGTGGCTGATCGCGCCCTCGCAGCTGTACGGATCGGAAAGGAAGATCATGTCGCCATCTTCCAGCGTACCATCAAAGACGCGCAGGAAACCGTCAATGAAGCTGCCGAACTGGCCGACGATCATCTTGCCATTATGGTCGGCGATCAGGGGGAAGGCATCGCCCTGTTCGCGGATGCCGGGAGACATGGCGGTCCGGACCAGCGTCGCGTCCATCTCGATCCGCGCATTACGCAGGGCGTTTTCAATGATGTCCAGCGTAACCGGGTCGATATCTACCTGTTCGAAGGGGACCTGGTTGGTTTCAACAATTGTTGCGGGCATTTCGCGTCTCCTTCGCTCAGGCCAGGTTTATGAGGATGTTGCCGACTGCATCGATGGTCGCTTCGCAATCGCTTTCGATCAGGGTGGTCGAATCCATTTCGACAATGATCGCCGGGCCGGGGATCCGGTCCCCTTGCTTCAGCTTGCTCCGGTCATAGATCACGGCATCCTGTTCCTTGCCATCCATCCAGAGCTTGTGATCGCGCATTTTTCCGTCCGCCGGGTCGCCATTGCCTTCCGGCAGCACTGCGGCCGGCAGATTCAACGATTGCCCCAGCGCAACGGCGCGCAGGTTCACGATTTCATGCGGCGTATCCATGGTGAAAGTGAACAGCCGCTCATGCTCCTCATCAAAACGCTTGATCAGCGTGTCGAGCCCGTCCGTCTGGAGTTGCTGCAGCGTGACCTGCATCGGCACTTCGAACGCCTGTCCCGAATAGCGGACATCGACTTCGAACATGCTTTCGATCTTTTCCTCGGCAATGCCGTCAGCGATAAGTTCCTGCCGCACCTGTGCGTCCATTTCCTCAAGCAGTGCGATCAGGTCCTCGACCGTCGTGTGGGTCGCGAGCTGCGAATAGGAACGCGCGGTTTCCGTCCGCATGCGCGTTGTGGCATCGCCAAGCGCGCACAGCACGCCGGGTGATACCGGCGAAACGGCGGGCCAGCTGTCCATCAGCTTGGCCACCGCATTGACGTGGAGCGGCCCGGCTCCGCCAAATCCCATCAGGGCGAAATGGCGCGGGTCATAACCTTGCTGCACTGAAATCATGCGCAGCGCGCCGAACATATTCTCGTTGACGATATCGATGATCCCCCGCGCGGCTTCCATCAGGCCGACATCAAGCGCATCGGCGATCGTCTGTACCGCCTTTTCAGCGCCCTTCCGGTCAAGGTTGAAGCTGCCGCCCAGCAGGTTTTCCGGGAGATAGCCGAGCACGACATTGGCGTCGGTCACGGTCGGCGCCTCGCCGCCCTTGCCATAGGCGACCGGACCGGGCACGGCGCCCGCACTTTCCGGGCCGACGCGCAGCGCGCCGGTGAGTTCGGGCACATAGGCGATCGAACCGCCGCCTGCACCCACGGTCTTCACGTCGAGCGAAGAGGCACGGACCGACAGGTGCCCGACTTCGGTCGTGCGCACCCGCCGCGGCTCGAGATTCTCGATGAGCGCGACGTCTGTCGAAGTCCCGCCAACGTCGAGGGTGAGGATGTTGTTCAAACCGGCATTCTTCGCGACCCACAGCGCACCGGTCACACCGCCGGCCGGGCCGGACATGAGGATGTTCACCGGATGCTCCTGCGCCTTCTCCGCCGACATCAGGCCGCCATCCGAGCGGAGCAGCGAGAGCTTTCCTTCCATGCCGCCCTGTTCAAGCTTGTCGCGCAAATTGGCGACGTAGTGGCCGACGACCGGGCGCACTGCGGCATTGGCGACGGTCGACAGTGTGCGCTCATATTCCTGCATTTCGGGCAGGACTTCATGGCTGAGCGAGACCGGCACGCCGGGCATGATCTCAGCGGCAATTTCGCCGACCCGCTTTTCATGCGCGCCATTCACATAGGCATTGATGAACGAGACGGTGATCGCCTCGACTCCCTGCTCCTTCAGCTGCTCCAGCGCGCCGCGCACCGCGTTTTCGTCGAGTGGCCGTATTTCATTTCCATCGGCGTCCATCCGGCCCGGGACGGCGATGGTGTTCTCGAGCGCCGCCAGCGGTTCGGGCTTCGGCCAGATGATCCAGGCTGCAAGACCGCCGGGCACGAAACTGCGCGCGATCTGCATGACGTGCCGGTAGCCCTCGGTGACGATCAGGCCGACCAGCGCCCCCTTGCCCTCGAGCACGGCATTGGTGGCCACCGTGGTGCCATGGAGGAAGAACTCGACATCGGACAGGGAGACATCCGCCTCTGCCCCGATTGCCTCGACGCCATTCAAAATGCCTTTCGAACTGTCTTCCGGGGTCGACGGGGTCTTGTGCCGCCAGAATTCACCGGTTTCCTCGTTGAACAGCAGCAGGTCGGTGAACGTGCCGCCGACATCAACGCCTAATCGATAACTCACTATAATCCCCTTCTTGTATCAGTAAGCCAGCGGACTTGTCTCAGCGCATCCGGACGAGCTTGTGCAGTCTAATTTGTTCCGGTCCGATGCGGTGCCTTCATTGCGGACATCAAAATTGCAGTATTTTGGTTCATTTGTATACAATTCAGTTGATTTACGCTGCCTTGTCCTGGCTGCGCGCTTCAGAATAGGCGTGGAAGGCCCGCTGAATATGTCCCGCCATGATCGACCCGGCCCAGGCGGCATCGCCCTTTTCAAAGGCGGACAGCAGGTCTTCATGCTCGGCGTGGGAACGGTTCAGGCTTCCCTGGTCGTAGTGCAGCGCTGTACGGAATACTACGGGCTGTTCAGTGACGGTTGCCAGCATCGCGGCCAGTCTCGGGGAGTCCGCTGCCTCGATGATGATCTCGTGGAACGCCCGGTTATGTTCGAGGAATGAGGGAACGTCGGGCGGTGTCTTGCGAATGGCCTCGCCCAGCGCATCATTATGCCCTTTCATGCGGCGGTATTGCGCCGCATCCATGCGGATTGCCGCGCGTCTCGCCGCATGCGCCTCCAGCATCGCCCGCAGGTCGAAGGCATCTTCGGCATCGCTGAGCGACCATTGCGCGACAAAAGTGCGTTGCGATTCGCTGCGCACGACGAACATCTCGGATTCAAGGCGGTTGAGCGCCTCGCGCACCGGGGTTCGCGAAACACCGCAGCGTTCGGCCAGATATTCTTCGCGCAGCTGGGCGCCAGGCTCCAGTTCACCCGACAGCATCATTGCCCTGATTTTCTGGTAGGCGCGCTCGGAAGCTTTCGACATGGGGTGCTGTGTCTCCGTTTCGGTCTTTTCATTCTTAGCTTGACCAAACCCAAATTGTATACAATAATTATGAAGTCTGCAATGGCAACGTTTAGGGAATGGGATGGCCGGCGAGCACCGCATCAAAGTGATCGTGCCGATAGCGATGGATGAGGAAGGGGTCGCAAACCGCGCTTCCCAATTGCCGTCGCAGGTCATCGCGCCCGGCTTCAAGCCCGAATTCGAGGCCGTCAGCTGGGGCGCTGCACTGGGCGACAGCTATCATGACATGCTGCTGATGGACTTCACCGTATTCCAGGCCGGGATTGATGCCGAGGAGCAGGGATACAGCGCGGTTGTCATCGACACGGTCAGCGATTCCGGCCTGCGCCCGCTGCGGTCGCGACTTTCAATTCCGGTGCTCGGTCCCGGCGAGACCGCCTTTCACATGGCCATGTCCCTGGGCAAGAAATTCACCGTGCTCACCATGTGGGATGAATGGTTCCCTCTCTATGAAAAGACGCTGACCGAATATGGCTATTGGCCCCGCGTAGCCTCTTTGCGGTCGATCGACACCCGCCCCGATCTGGAGGAATTGCTGGAAGGCAAGGAAGAGGTCGTCTTTGCCAAGCTGAAAGCCGAAGCGGAAAAGGCAATCGAGGAAGATGGGGCGGACGTCATCGTGCTCGGTTCAACCACGATGCACCAGTCGGCGGACTGGTTGGCGAACGAACTACCCATTCCCGTCATCAATCCGGGCCTGGTGGCCTACAAGCAGGCGGAACTGCTGGTTCAGCTGGGCCTGACGCACAGCAAGAAGGCCTTTCCGCCACCAGGCGTCATCAATGACGAGGCGATCAGGAAGGGAAGCGGATAATGAGCGAATGGCAAGAGGGGGCGAGCGGACAGGATCCGTTACCCTATCCCTATTATGTCGATATCGTCACCAAGCGCTATTTCGACGGCGTCGACAACAAGAACATGGACAAGGTGCTGGACTGCTTCACCGACGATGCGATCCTCACCGAGGCAACTTCGAGCACGGTGCATGACGGCAAGGATGCCATCAAGGCGATGTTCGTCAAGCTGTTCGAGGATTTCTCGGATATCTGGCACGGCAATTTCGTTCACACCGCCGACCCGGACAGCAACGCGATCTGTTCACAATTCACCGTGCTGATAACGCCCGAGGACGGCGATGAGCTGCGCTATGAAAATTGCAACCGCTTTTACCTGAAAGGCGACAAGTTCCACCGTGTCTATGTCTACATGTCGGGTGACAACCTGCTGAAGGAGGGCGATACCGATGCAGTATGAACCCGGCCTCTCGCGCGAGCAGCTGATTGACCTCGCCACGCAGAAATATTTCGGCAATGTCGACGCCAAGAACATGGACGCGGTGCTCGACTGTTTCCATGAGGAGGCGATGATCTGCGTCCAGACCGCCTTTACGCGCCACGCCGGCAAGGAAGAGATCCGGCGGATGTTCACCGACTTTTTCGACAGTTGGACAGACATTGTACACAAGGACTTCACCTGCACGGTCGATGAAAAGAACGGCCGGATCGCCGCCAGCTTTGAAGCGGTGCTGACCGCCGAGGACGGCAGCGTGACCCGCCTGTTCAACACCAATTTCTGGCGCATCCGCCAAGGCAAGTTCCAGGAAGTCTATATTTACATGAGCGGCGAAAACCCGCTGGTCTAGTGATAAATCGAACAAGAAAAGCTCTCAGGGAGAAATAAAATGCGTCGCATCAATACCGCACTGTTAATGTCAGCAGGCTTTGTCGCCTTGGCAGCGGGCAACCCGGCCCTGGCCCAGACCAACGCACCGGAGAGCGCCGAGGAAGACGAAGGCAATGTAATCATCGTGACCGCCCGGCGGCAGGACGAACTGCTAGCCGAGGTGCCGGCATCAGTGACGGTGTTTTCCGCCGACGCGCTCGAGAAGACCGGTATCCAGCAGGCCGATGAATTCGTCCAGCTGACCGCCGGTGTGACCATCGTGACGGGCACCGCGGAAGCCGGCGACACGCAGATCAACATTCGCGGCATCAACGGCGCGCGTGACGCGGAAAGCTCGGTGGCGCTGGTTGTTGACGGGATTCTCAAGACCAACACCGCGCAGCTCAACCAGGACCAGGGCACGCTGCGGCAAATTGAAATCCTGAAGGGCCCGCAGGGCGCCCTGTATGGCCGCAACGCCGCGGCAGGCGCTATTGTCATCCAGACACTAAAGCCCAGTGACATATTGGAAGGCGGCGTGCGTATCAGCGCCGCGGAAGACAACACCTATGACGCCAGCGGCTATGTCTCGATCCCGGTCGGCGAGGACGCGGGACTGGTGCTTTCAGGATCGTACAGCACCACCGACGGCTTCTACCGGAACAGCTTCCTGAACAATGCCAAGGTCGTCGACGATCAGGAAATCTGGGCGATTGATGGACGGTTCGTCGCCATGCTCGGCGATGCAACAGAGATAGATGTCAAGGCGCGCTATGCCGACCTGTCGGGCGCCTCGATCAACTTCAACGCGGCGTTTCACCTGCCGAATTTCGCGGGCGCCAACCCCGCCTTTTTCGAGGACGTGAACGACCACCCGTTCAATTTCTACTCGAACATCCGTCCGGAAAACGAACAGCAGACCTTCGAGGCATCGGTCAAGCTGACGCATGAGTTTGACTCGATGACGCTGACGGCCTGGGCGCTGTTCAGCGATGTCGACCAGGAACTGACGGCGGACGGCACGTCGGCTGATTTCGCCCGCTTCACCTTCCCCGGCGCCACGCCGGCTTCGGTAGCGGCTTCGAACAGCTGCTTTGGCAGCACCGCGGCGCTTACCGGCTTTCCGGTCAACCAGCCGGGCTTCATCGGCGCGACACCGGTTCCGTTCATTTTCGCACCTGCCACTGGCTCGACCTTCGGCCCGTACAGCCCGACCACCTGTGACGGCACCCAGTTCCAGATACGCGAACAGCGCGATATCAGCGCCGAAGTGCGGCTCGCATCCAATGACGATGGTCCGCTGGCGTGGCAGATTGGCGCCTATTTCCTCAACATCGACCGCGACGTGGGCGTCAGCATCGGTGCCGACCTGGGACAGGGCATCACCAAGCAGCTGTTCAACAATGCGAACAGCAGCAACCCGACGTCGCAGTTGTTCTTCGACAACTTCAACACCAATGTCTACGCGGCATTCGGTTCGATCGACTATGACGTGAGCGACCGATTCGATATCGGCCTTGCGCTGCGCTACGACATCGAGGATCGCGACGTCGACAACCTCGTGCCCAATGCCATTGACCCGTTCACCGGCGGACCGATCAACCCGGGCCAGCTGTTCGGACCGATTGCCAGCCAGAACCAGACCTTCAAGCAGCTGCAACCGAAGGTGTCACTGCGCTATGGCATCACCGACACGGTGAACTTCTATGCAAACTGGGGCATCGGTTTCAAATCGGGCGGCTTCAACAACCAGGGTTCGGCGGCTATCATTGACCAGAACTTCAACCAGTTCATCGGCACGAACATCCAGATCAATGATATTTTCCGCAAGGAAACCTCGAGCGCGTTCGAAGCCGGGTTCAAGGGATCGATCGCCGACGGCGCAATTACCTTTGACCTTGCCGGTTATTATACCGATGTCGACGACATGCAGTTCTTCGAGTTTTTCGTCGGCGCGTTCGGACTGCTGCGCGTGGTGTCGAACATTGACGAAGTCGAGATCTACGGCCTGGAGTTCAACGCAAATGCAGAGATCGTCGAGGGCTGGAACATCTTCGGCTCGATCAACGTCACCGAGAGCGAGATCAAGGCCAATGCATCGCGTCCGAACACCGTCGGCAACAAGTCGCCCTATACCGCTGACTACACGATCAACCTCGGAACGCAGGTCGTGGCGCCGATTGCCAATGACTTCGACCTGGTCATGCGGGCCGACTATCGCCTGACCGGGCCGACCTGGTTCCATAGTGTCCAGAACAACACCAGCCCGACGCTGTTCAGCGGGCTGCTGCCGGGTTCGGCGCTGATGCTGCCCGCCTTTGTCGGTGATGCCGACTATTCAATCACCGAGCGCGATGCGTTCGGCGTACTGGACCTGCGCGTCGGGATCGAGGGCGAGAACTGGAACATAACCGCCTTCGCCGATAACCTGCTCGAGAAGGAGTATCTCAACGAGGTGATCCCGGCGATCGAATTTGGCGGCTCCTTCATCTCGCCCGGCGGCCTGCGCCGCTTTGGTGTCGAGGTCGGATACAAGTTCTAGGCCCAACCAGCCTGCCCACCGGGTCGCACATACCGGTATGATGGCGGCGTCCGCGGCGGTAATCCGCCCGGGTGCCGCCATTATTTTGTCCTGCAAAATATCCCCGTCCGAGTGTCCGTGCGCGCGTAATGTTGCCGCCAGACGTTCGGTGCGCCGAGGTGAGACTTGAAAGGAACAGTTTACTTTTCTATATGACAAGTATATTTGTCATTCAAATCGAATCTGATTGAGAGAAAAGGAACTCATATATGGACATTCTGAAACGCAAGACCGGCAGCATGCTGGACATCGGCCTGGTCATCAG
>JAAUYH010251526.1_pt1 | contig 24704 bp, 14 predicted proteins | sample 7278061 | NCBI WGS metagenome assembly JAAUYH01 (sample SAMN14350203, study PRJNA611818) | marine sediment metagenome | isolation source: surface marine sediment (0.6m) | place: French Polynesia: Moorea | collected 2018-08 | reverse complement strand
TCTTCTGGAGGCGGCGGCGGCTGGGGAAATCGAGGGGGAGGTTCTCGCTACTAAAGATTTAACCTAAAAAATAAATACTAGCGTCAGCCGCCAATCATTCTCTTGGCGGCTAATTTTGATCTGACGAATGAATTCCCGAAAGTAGAAACGCCTCTCTGATTCGGAAAGGTCAAGCCAGAATTGAGGAATTGAGACGGCTTGGGCGATTTCTTTTAAATTGACCGGAGGGAGTTGGGCAATTCGATTTTGGATGGCGGCAATTTCGACCCCAAGTTTGTAACGGCGCAGGTCGGCGGTTTCTTGGTCTAATACGCCGCTAGCAACTAATTTGGGTAATTGTTCGAGGGCATCTTCTTTTTGCTGAATTTCATCTGCCATTGCCCCCTTTACGCCGGTCAAATCCGGCATCATAAGATCAGCTACTGCACTCGGGAGCTCCTGACAGATCGCTTGAATCGTTTGTTCTAGAATTACTTCATAGGAAAATGCTTTGCATCTAGAGCTGCGTGGACAGGCGGTGGGATTGAGGTAAAGATATTCTTTCTCACGGCGATGAGCGGTTACCCGAGTGATTTTCATTGGTGACTCACATTCCTGGCAAATCGCTAGTCCGGCTAAGGATCGAGGGGCGCTGGCAGTGCGGGGCGGCAACAGACGATTGCGGCGGAGTAGGCGATCGATCTGAGCAGCTTCTTCCCGGGAAAGGATCGGCGCATGGGTGTCAGAGGCCACCTGGTCGCCCTGATAAACCAAGTCGCCTCGATAAACTGGACTGGTCAGCCAACGTCGCCCGGTGGAAACCGAGATCTTCTTACTGTACTTCTTTTCCAAATAGCGAACGGCCCCCCGAAGAGAACCATACAACAGGAACTGTTCAAAAAAATCCTTGACTACGGGAGCTGTCGCCCGATCGATGACATATCGATCTCTCCCCCGACGATACCCATAGGGAGCTTTGCCGGGAGGCGGCAACGCTTTTATTCGATTACGGGCGTGTCCTTGCCGAATCCGGCGACTCCGCTGGTTCCGTTGAATCTCTCCCAAGAGGGTTGTGAGATTATCTCGAAGGCCCTCACTTGGGACCTGATTCAAATTAGATGAACTCGGATTAAATGTTTCCGAATGGTAAGGCTGTTCTGTGGCGATCACCAAAATATTCAGCGCCTCTAATTGGTTCAGGCAGTCGTTCACCTCGGGTACAGAATCGGCAAATTCTTCTAATCGACGCACCAGTAAGTGGCTGGGCGGATTTGTCTGACAATCCCAAAGAAGCTGCTGCAATTGAGGCCGTTTCTCTTTCCCTTGATCGGTTCCAGCCCCTGCCAAGTCAAAATAGATGCGATCTACGTCCTGCCCCCAAATCGTTTCATTGGGTGGAGATTCTAGAAGGGGATCGCTAAATATGTAGGCGAAAACGGTCATTGGTCATTGGTCATTGGTCATTGGTCATTGGTCATTGGTCACTGGTCATTGGTCATTGATCATTGGTGACTTGACTAATTTGATTGATTTCCAGAATTGAAAGACACTGCTGGAGAATTATTTCGTAACATTCCCCATCGCAAAGAAAGTTAGGGATCTTGACTTACACAATAGGATGCAAAACAGAGCTCGGGCTTTGGTGTACATATGGATTCTCAACCCTCGCTAATAAATGACAAATGACAAATGCTTATGCCAGATAACTTCTTAGATCAGATTTCAACCCCCCAAAGGTTAAGTGTTTCAATACAGCTATAGGATGGCATACTGATACCTTGGTCTTTAATGGAGCAGGAATTGGCTGGTATTAACGATTGGCCGGTATTAACGAGAAGCCGATCTATGCTGGATAAATTCCCTGCCGTTTAATCGTGCTTGAACCATGACTATGACATTCATTCCGCACAAGTGGTCATTATGGCTGCTGATCGTGCTAGCGGCATTGACTCCTGGATGCCGATCTAAGTCAGTGGGAGACACTCCAGGCAGTGATTCAACCTCTGCCGTGGTGTCCCCTTCTCCAGCCCCTGGAGCAACGTCGAATGGGATAACCTCGGAGACAGAACCTGACATTGCATCGATCGATCCTGAATCGACAGCCGCAGATTCCCAGACTTCAGGGCAAGTTGAACCGCCCGCCAATTGTAATAATCTTCAAACTCAATTGGAGATGAATCTCTGCACTAAGGCCTGGTTTGAGGAAGAAGACAATAAGTTGAATCAATATTTTCAAGATTTGAAGGCGAGCCTCAGTTCTGAGAAACAAGCGGATTTAACTGCTGCGGAGTTGGCATGGCTGGACTTTCGTGACGCCAATTGTGATTTCGAAGCGAGTCAGGTGGAGGGCGGGTCGATGCAGCCAACGGTTTACTTTAACTGTCTGGCTGAAATGACCCGCGATCGCACCCTCGAGCTACAGCAGCCTACCCCCATCAGTCTGAGCTACGAGCGAGCCGATCAGCAACTGAATCAGTTGTACCAAACCTTCCAGTCTATTTTGACGGACCAGAATCTAGAGGCGTTAACCAATACCCAACTCTATTGGATTAGCTATCGAGACGCGAATTGCGCCTATGAGACAGGAAACGTCAACGATTGCTTAGCCCGGGTCACTCAAGAAAGGACTCAGCAATTGGAGGAACAACTCTCCATATGGCAGTTATAGAAGAAGTAGGGGGTAGACGGTAAGCAGTAGAGGGGGGGATATTGCCGATAAACACGTTAAATCAAATCACAGGATTCTGGCTTCAAATCTCGCTCCATCAATGCTTCCACTGCTTCCTGGGGGGTGATGACGCCTTTGAGGAGACGATGGACCTGTCGGGAAATGGGGACAGGAATTCCTTCCCGATTGGCCAGGTCAATTAGCACGTGGGTGGTGTTAACACCCTCAGCGGTGCTGCTCAGTTCTTCTAGAATCTGCTCCAGAGATTTACCTTGGGCTAAACCATAGCCAACCCGATAGTTGCGGCTAAGGGGACTGGTGCAGGTCGCTAGCATATCTCCTAGTCCCGATAACCCGAAGAAGGTTTCAGCCTGTCCTCCCATGTGAACGCCAATGCGAATAACTTCGGGGATGGCCCGCGTAATCAGGGCGGCTTTGGCGTTAGAGCCCAGCTTAAGGCCGTCGCATACTCCCACTGCGATCGCCATCACATTCTTCAGTGTTCCGCCTAATTCAGCGCCGAGGGGATCGGGGCTGGTATAAACCCGAAAACAGTCAGACGCAAATAGATTTTGGACAGCTTCGGCCACCGCTTCATTTTGGCAGGCCACAACCGTCGCCGCTGGCAATTTATGCTCAATTTCTTTAGACAGATTAGGCCCCGATAACACGACCACAGGATGGTTCGGGAAGGCGCATTGAAAAATTTGGGAGGGGGTGCGGGTGGTCGCCGGATCAAGCCCCTTTGTCGCAGTCATAAGAATGGTCGATTCAGGAATCGCCAGACTCTGTAAGCGTTCTACCAACGCCGCCACCCCTTTCATGGAAATTGCCGAGAGCACAACATCGGCCCCCTTTACAGCGTCTTCTAAGCTCAAGTCCCCTCGACGAGACCAAATCCTCACCCGATGCCCATTAACTGCAGCCAGCGAAGCCAGAGCAGATCCCCAAGCGCCGGCCCCCAAAATGGTCAAGTTGGCCAGCGACTTTTGGAAGGGAACGGTTCCTAACGCCTCTGGAGAGGGACGGAGAGTATTTAAGGTAGTCACCATGGATTTCGTCTCAGTATTGAGGTTGAGACTTTAAATTTTAGATAAATTTTAGATTTGTTGCTTGCAAACCATCCTGTGAGACATACTTATTGTGCAGTCAAATCAAGAACTGACAAGGGTTTAGCCGGTATAAAGAGAATTCTTGCGAACTCTAATTTTGGTTGCAAAATGTGGGATGCATTTTCTTTTCAAGGAACCACCGGGCTGGAAACGCTGCTACTGACCACAACACTCTTGAGTTTGCGTTCAGACAATTGAGATTCGATTGCAAAGTCTGGAATGCAGTTGGTTTCCATGTAGGCGCGGTAGGCCTCGACTTGGCGATCGCACTCAGCTTCCGTCCAACCGCAGTGCTTAATCAACACCTCAATAATGGCAGGCAGCGCGTCAAAGCCATAGTTCCCCTGCATCGAGATCGTCATGCGGCGACGGCAGAGGTCTAAAAGGTTATGGGCCATCTCGGACTGAACGCCATATACCACTTGGGCCTTGATATCGGGGAGGGAGGGTGTAATGGGTTGACCTAATTCGGGAGTATCGTCCACCCACGCTAATACCGCTGGCGCCTGGGCTCCATATAGGCTAAAGAGATGGTGGATGGAAGCTTGGGGAACGCGATCGCGGTAGTCTTCCAACGCCTGCGTCACCCGAGGATCATTCACTGTAATAGCCCCCGGCAGTAACTGAGTTCGGGTTGGACAAGGCGGAACTTTCTCGCCTTTCCGACGGTAGATAACATCTACCATTTCTTCCCCCACCTGGCGATGGGTAGTCAGTTTACCGCCAATCAATGAAATTAAGTTGGCGACCCCATCTTTGGTGTGATCGTAGAGAACATGGCTTCGGGTAATGCTTCCGGGCTTTTTACCGGCGGCATACGGAAGGGGGCGCACGCCTGAATAGGTAAACTGAACATCTTCACGCGAGATACCCGCCGTCGGAATGACTCGATTCGTCTCAGCAATCAAGTAATCCACCTCATCATCATTCGCCTTAACGGTATTCAGATCGCCTTCATAGCGGAGATCCGTCGTGCCAATCAGATACATCTTGTTCCAGGGCACGATGAAAAAGGGACGGTTATCGACCTTGGCTTCGACATAGAGAGCCGTGCTGGGCGCCCCAGGGAAGGGATTGACAATGATATGGCTGCCCTTGGTTCCGCCAATTTTGCGCTGACGGCTCAACGGGCTCGGTTGCCCATCCGTGCGCCCCAGTCCACAAACTTGATCGACCCAAGGTCCTGACGTATTAATGACTACAGCCTGATCGACCTGATTAATGGCGAATGACTCCCCAGAGAGGAGATCTTCACAGGTGATTTTGGCGATCCGCTCCCCTTGCCGCTGGATTTGGGTCACCGCCGCATAATTCAATACCTCAGCCCCCGCCTTTTGAGCCGACAGGATGTTCTCCAAACAAAGGCGCTCAGCATACTCAGCTTGGCAATCGTAATACTGGGCGGCCCCTTTCAGGTCTTCAGAATTGATCGAACGGAAAAGTTGACGCAGCTTCTGGGAAGTCAGGATGCGATGATTCAGCAGGGTTTTGTCAAAACTGAGGAGGTCATATAGCAGCATCCCTGCTTGAATTTCCCAAAAAGACCGGGAGCCGTATCCATAGACAGGAATGGTCATCTGAATCGGCTTGGTTAAATGGGGCGCTGTGCGGAGTAAAATTTCCCGCTCCCGCAGCGATTCCCGCACCAAATTGAACTCAAAATATTCTAGATACCGCAGCCCGCCATGCACCAGTCGGGTGGACCAGCTGGTCGTACCGCCGCCAAAATCTCCTTTCTCAATCAGGAGAGTCTTCAATCCCCTCAGCGCAGCATCCCGGGCCACCGCCGCCCCATTGATCCCGCCGCCTATGATAATGACATCGTAGGTCGTATTCTGAATTGCTGGGAAGTCACGCATAGTTAAATTCCTGAAGCCAACCTGGAGCAGTTTCGCGAGACACAACCTGGGAGCATTTCACTGCGTCAGGCTCCTCTATACCCTAACCGCGATTCCCCCAGGAAACAGGAAATTAAAAATGCAAACTTAACGATTGAGTTACGGAAAGACGCAGTGATTAATTTTATATGTGGTTTTCTGTTCGAGGGAACTCTTGGGTTGGGGCTGGGGGTGTGGGGTAGTCCAGTAGGGTGTGTTAGGCGCTCACTGATCACCATGACCGGCAAATTTCGACACTGAGCGCCGTAACGCACCGTGATTAACCGCGACCCCTCCTGATCAAGCAATTTCGAAACTTGCCGCCGCAATATCCCATTGTTTAACACTTCGGTGCGTTACGGCGATCGCGTTTCTTATTTTGTTGAGTCTCATGGAGCCTACCGCCTGATACACCCTGACGGCGCTACTGCTCATTTTCCACCCGATCCGCCAGATCCTAGGGTTCTTCAAGAACCCTGGGATCTCGTCCCCCGCCCCCGTTTTCTGCTAATCCCAATCCCTCCCAGGCCCATGGGATACCCAGCAGCAATCCATCGACCCCTGCGAGGGACCGGGTTTCTGCAATAGATATTCCAACCGATGCCAATCCCTCACAGGCTCATGGGATACCCAGCGGCAATCCATCGCCCCCTGCGAGGGACCGGGTTTCTGCAATAAATATTGCAACCGACGCTAACCCATCACAGAAACCCGGTCCCTGGGAGTAACCAAAGAATCAACCCCAATCACTCCTGACCCAACGGCATCGATGCAAAATGCTCCTGCACCAGCTTGTGGATAAACCGATAGCGCCCCCCCACCCGCTGCATTAGGAGGCGCTCTGTGCAGTGATTGAGAAACCGAGCATAGTTCCAGGGAATGGCATTGGCGCGGTGGAGGACAACCCGGAGGGCAAAGTGCTGAGCGCAGGCAGCGCTACTGTCGTAGATGCTTGCCAATAGTAAAAGGGCGGAAGTTACCACAACTATACTGTCAATTGCCTCTGCATCTAAGATATTGGCTAACAAGAGCGGCAGCGCAGCTCGTAGGAGGAAGGCGATGGGAATGGCCATTGCCAGCAAAATTGCTAGATTTTTCAGGGACGTCCGAATGCCCTGATTGGGTTCAACGCGGATGGCCACCTCTGTCTTTAGTCCGGCAATTAGCCCACCAATCAGTCCGCCAATCAGCCCACCAATCAGTCCGAAAATCAGCCCACCAATCAGTCCGATAATCAGTCCGACAATCAGTCCGAAAATCAGCCCGCCAATCAGTCTGACAATCAGCCAATTTCGTAATTGCTTCAAAAAATCTTTTCGCGCGAAGCGCGAAAAGGAAAAATCAAAACTCTCTACAGTGTCGATAGAGGTTGGCCCGCCAATCAGCCCAAAAATCAGTCCGTAAATCAGCCCGGCAAACAGCCCGCCAATCAACCCGTAAATCAGTCCGCCAATCAGCCCGTAAATCAGCCCGGCAAACAGCCCGTAAATCAGCCCGGCAAACAGCCCGCCAATCAGCCCGTAAATCAGCCCATAAAGCCATCGCTGTTGGCGTGTGGCTAGCATATCTGGCCGCATTTTCTCAATCAAAAATTCATCTTCTGATTGAGTCTTCAGCCGCCTCGCCAACCACACTAACCAGCGCCGAGTTTGCTGGGCCGCCGGCTGCTTCCCCGGCAGGTACGCTTGAATCTCCACCACCTCATGCAGCCGTCGCTCCACATAGGCGTCTAGCAGGTAGGTCACCCGCGCCTGGGTGGTTTGCTTTTGTCGCCACTGCACCGGGTCGATCGCCTCATTCGCCAAAATCGACACACTCAACAGCAAAGGCGTCCGCACCAGTTCCAATAACGCTGCATCCTGCTGCAAGGTATCCCACAGTTCCCCCTGACCCATCGAGTTCAGATAGTCCTGGAGCTGGCCGTCTGTGAGTGGGTCCAGGCAAATGGCCCCATTCAGCGCCAGCTTCTTTGCATACAGCTCATATTCTTCAATCCGGCTGCACACCAGCAAGCGAGTTGGCCCCTCGCCAGACTGCAGCCAGGTATTGATGGCCTCCGCTGCGGGTTCTTGCCGCTCCGTGGGCAGTTCGTCCAAGCCGTCTAGCAGGGGTAGCAGGGTTTTCTCTTCCAGCCAGCGTCGCCCGACTTTTTGCGACACCCCATATTTCAGCTTCAGTTCGCTCTGCAGCCAGTCGGCAATGCTCTGCTTCGCGTTCCGCCAGGAGGACAGGTTAAACATCACTGGAATCGGCTGATCGGGTTGCGCATTGGCCCGCTGAACCAGATTAGCCGCTAGATCCAGCATCGTCGTGGTCTTGCCAGCGCCAGGGGCGCCCAAAATGAGTAGCTTTCCCCCCACATCCCGGCGGTCAAATACATCGGCAATGTGGGCACCGGGCTCCAGGGGTTTGGGGTTCGAGTCGGCGGTGCGGAGCTGGCTGTCCCAGGGACGACTCACCTGGCTACGCTGCTCCGCCATGTTCAGCCGAATCAGGATGGCATTGTGCAGGGACTGACGCAGACGATCCGCCACCTCCGTCCACACCGCGTCAATCAGCTTTTTTTCATTAGAATCTTCGCGGATTGCGTCCGGCTTGACGCTGGGCAGGCCATAACGGGGCGATGCGCTTGTTGGCCCCTCCGGTCGTGCGCCAGAGTCGGTCGAAGGGGCGGTTAAGGGCGGTTGAGCAACCCCGCCAGCATGCCGTCAACCTGCTCCAGGGTGTAAGTGGAAGATGGACCCTCAACCCAAGCCAGGAAGTCAGAAACGCGATTACCTTGGGGCGCTTCCCCTCCAGAAATCGTCCCTGCTGGAGGCTTGAGGCTAAACAACAGCTGCTCGAATTGGGGTTGGGGCAAATCGGCAAGGGTGGCAAATAAGCGATTGCGAGTCTCTAAATCCATATTCGCCTCAGATTCGATCCCGTCCTTTTCTAGGAAATGATCACCTACAAGATAGCTTGATGCAGCGATATGGTCAGCACTCACCCCGAGCAAGACAACCCCCTGCATCACCTTTCGTGTATATACGTATATACAAAGTTAGGAGATCTCCAGAAATGAATATACTGCTGTAGGTTGGCGTCGAGGTACGAGACCCAACGCTCCCAGAACCTCTGGACCGTTGGGTTTCACTCTGTTCAACCCAACCTACGAAATTGGCTTCTCTCGGTAGTTTCTTTCTCAGAAATCACCTTATCTGTAATGTCTCAAAGCAGTTGGCTGCCCACTCTACGAGAAGCCGCAAAGCGTCTACATCCTAAATCCTTCTCCCAATCGAGTAAGGGTTTAGGTTTAGCTCCCCTTCTCCCAAATTGGGAGAAGGGGCTGGGGGATGAGGGCTAGACCAAAGCCGGCTCCGTCTTATCGCCAAGCTCAGCCGTCGCCTTCGCTTCCCGGAACATATGGTTAGCCCACTGCTGCACGTCATAGCGACGGATCGCCTTATACATGCGCTCCATGCGTTGAGCCTGTTCCTCGGAAGACATTTCCAGAGCGACCTCAATACATTCATCCATCCGCTTGTCGGAGTAAGGATTGGTCAGAACTGCATCGGGTAGTTCTACCGCCGACCCTGCGAATTCGGAAAGAATCAGGACACCGTCCTTCCCTTCATGGGTGACGACGAATTCCTTCGCCACCAAATTCAATCCATCCCGCAGAGGGCTAATCCAGGCGATATCGGCGGTTCGGTAGAAGGCCATTAATTCTGCGTAGGGGATGGGCTCGGTGAATAAAAGAATGGGAGTCCAGTTGAGCTTGGAGAATCGGCCATTGATCTTGCCAACGAGCTGTTCAATCTGACTTTGGGCGATGCGGTAAACTCGCATGCCGGTGGCGGCCTTAACCGCCGTCAAAACTAAGTTAACTTTGCCTTGTATCTCCGGTTTCCGCTCCAGCAGACGTTCATAGCAGAGCAGCATTTCTTTAGCGCCCTTAACATAGTCCACGCGTCCGGCTGAGATAATCAGTTTGTTATTACCGATCTCTTCCCGAATCTGGGCTACCCGAGCTTGCACCTCTGGGGTGTGGACCACCTTGAGAATTTGATCGGGATTGGTGCCTACCGGGAAAGCGTCCAGGTTGATCAACTGGTCCTTGTAACGGAGTTGGGTGGTTAATTCAGGTTCCGCCAACGCGGAGCCAACTCGGGTAAATGCGGGGTCAACCGGCGTCCGATGAGTAACTTCAACCTCGCGGCAGCTCCTAGCCGCGGACACGAAGTTTTCCACATAGCGGGGAATGTGAAAGCCGCACAGGTCGCAGCAGAGCAGGCTATCAATAATAGCTTCCCGCCAGTGCAGGATATTGAATACGTCGGCGGAAGGAAAGGGTGTGTGGTGGAAGAAGGCGATTTTTACATTGGGCATCTGTTGCCGAATGTAGTAAGGGGTCAGCCATAGATTGTAGTCATGAATCCAAATTAAGGCGTCGTCGGCTGCATCTTCACAGGCGGCCTTGGCGAAAAGCCTGTTAATTTCTTGGAAGTTCTCCCAATCTGAGCTTTCATAGGTGAAATGCTCTGGAAACGAGTGGAGAATAGGCCAGAAAGCTTCCTTGGAGGTGATGTGGTAGAAATTTTTGACTTGGTCTGCGTCTAGGGGAATACGCCGCACGACACAGCTGTCCTTACCGCCCTCCATCGTCACCCGCTCTTCAAAATTTACCTTCTGCTTGCTAGTTACCTGTTTCCAAGCCACCCAGGTACTTTGCTCCGCATTGGCAAAAAAGCTTTTAAGTGTGGGTACGATACCGTTAGGACTTTTCTTTTCCCGATAATAGATTTTGCCGTTTTCCTTAACTTCATCGTAAGGTTCACGATGATACAGAATCACAAGCGAAGATTTCATGCAATTACCTCCTGACTCTTTCCATAGACCTTTTGACCATGCCTATTAGCAACTACCTTACTTGCGTTTAGGCGGGCATGGCGAAAGATGTTTACTAGATGTTTACTAGACGTTGAATATGCAATACCGAATATAGCGACACAACCGATCATCCTACAGAGCCGCCAAGCTATCTCTGCAACAAGGGGATAGCAGTCAGCCAAAACCGCTTTTTAACGCATGTCTTGACCTCGTTTGATCGCAGTGTATGGCAAGTTCAAAGACATTTAGGGGAGCCAACGTTTCTCCGTCACGAACAACAGACCCCACAAATTCATCAAGGGTCTTTGAATGGGGAGAATGCGGATATTGGCAAAATTCACTAGCAGACTTTACCGGATGTTGGATAACAGAAACCAAGAGATTGCGATCGCTCCAATTTTGAACCCAAAGATTGAGACCTTGCCAATGTCGATAGAACAGGCTGAGGACTATTTCTCCTAGACTAACCGACAGATTGGCCAAAATATCGAACCTCATGGGACTAGGATCTTAAACTAGTCACATCTCATCCCGAAATGATGTCTCATACGTCATCAAAGTATTATTTTTTAATATGTCGTAATTATTTTTCTTGATTCAAAGATAAATCGTTTAATATTAACAATTTTTTAATAACTTTTATTCAAGCCTTAAACAACTAAACTGGAATGTTGTTTGCTAGATTTGGCATCCGTTACAATCAAGTTTAATAAATTTCTACAGGCAGGAAAGCTTCTCGGTTTTCTTATTAGTTATTGACCAAGTGTTGAAAATTTTTAGGCTTCTTAACTTAGGCGAAGGGAAAATTTTCTCATTCAAGCCTATCAACCCAACGTTAGCGACAAGTAGCTGTGGAGTATCTTGTGTTAGCCCTGTTAACAATCGGCCTCGAGTTGGGCGTTCTTGGATTACCTTTAGATTTTCTGAGGGTATCTTACTAGCTAGGTCGGGTTGGTGCGATGATTGAGGTGAAGATTATGAGACGCACTCAAATGATGATTGAAAGATTCTTTGAGTTTGATCGTCTTTTCGTAATTTAGCGGCTAAGTCTTCAGTATCAGTTAATCCGCCTCGCATCCCGAGCCTGATTAGTTATTTTGACGTTTCTTTCAGGCATCCTCAGCTTGAATGACTCTGGTTTTTGATCGGCGGCTCATCCCTTGAATCAAGATACCGTACAAGGAGGTCCAACGATATTTGCGTTGGTGTTTTTGACTGCTTAGTTTTGTCCTCAAATCACTGAGTTTTAGTAGTTGCGGTGGTTAAGACGTTAAGAAAAATCCAACTGGTGGAAGACGAAACCCAATCCCTACTGGATTGGGTGACAGCGATTGCAGAGTCCAATGACACTTACTTCTTAAAGGGACAAAAATTAGCCCGCAGACTCGGGGCTCACTACCGGCGAGATGGTCTGGCGGAAATTGGCTTTTGGACGCCGGAGCTGACGCGAGAGGTGATTCAGTCGGAGCGGCAACTGGATCTGGAAATTTTCACCCCCCTCGAACCCATTGATTTTAGCGCGCCGCAGCAAACCATTCCATTTCGGCGCGATCGCATCCCTGTGACCCCAAAGGGCGAATTTATTTGGGTGGTCCTATCGGGAATGAAACCGGGCGTTCGTGAACAAGCAGGCTCATTCTATTGGCTCCGCTATGTCGATCCGGAAGGCCGACTCCGCTTCATCCGAGACCCGTTAGCCTACTCTTTACCTTACGGTGTGTTCGCCCCGGCAGAATTCTATGACATGCGTCGGCTGCAGCGGCAACGGTCGGACTTAGCCTATTTTCGCCGCACATCCGCCCCTAAGTCCAAACCCGACGCCGAAATTCCTAGAGTCCTCGCCCCGATTAATATTTTGCAGATCCATCCCAAGACCGCCTCGGTTGAAGGGACGTTAGCAGGCTTAACCCAAATTTATCAACGCCTCTCAAAGAAGTTGGCGGCTAACCAGCCCCTCACACCGGATGAAGAAGTCTATGTGGGATATGACGCGATTCAACTCCTGCCGGTGGAGCCGACGATTGAATATCGCCTGGAAGACACCAATGTTGAGCATGAGCTTTTCGCCATGGCTGAGCCCGACGACCCCAGTGGGGAGGGGGCTGCGACAACCCTTGAAATTACCTTACGCAAGTCAAATACTCAAAATTGGGGCTATGACGTACCGATTTTGGGCTCCGCCGCCACCAACCCGGCAGTCCTGGGAAGTCTCCGACCGGACGAAGTGGTGGATTTTATCGCCGCGTTGCATAACTTCTCCGCCGGTCCGATTCACCTAATTTATGACCTGGTGTACGGCCACGCTGATAACCAATCCCTGGATTTGTTGAGTTATCAGTTTCTCAAGGGGCCGAACATGTATGGCCAAGATTTAAATCATCAATTACCCCAAGTGCGCGCCATCTTATTGGAAATGCAGCGGCGCAAAATCAACACCGGGGCGGATGGGATTCGAGTCGACGGCGGGCAGGATTTCCGCTTTTTCAATCCCCTGTCAGGCCGGGTGGAGCAAGATGACGCCTATCTACTGGCCATGAGTGATGTAGTGCAGGACATTCAGGGCTATAAGCGGCTGTTATTCACCATTTTTGAGGATGGTCGTCCCTGGCCTCAAGAGGGATGGGAGGAGAAATCCACTTATCTAGAGCTGATTGAATTGAAACCGGAGTCCTATCAATGGGGCCCCTTGATTTTCGCCCACAACACCCCCTCCCTGAAGGGATTTTGGGACCGAAAATGGCGGCGGGTGTGTGAGGTGATTTTCCAGGGCGATCACTGGATTACCGGTTGCGGCAACCACGATACGGTGCGGCGGGGCAATCAGATCGATCCCGAGGGCTCCATTAACTGGAACTTGGGGAAGACCTTACCTCAGGTTATTCGCAGAGCTTACAACAATCCGGCGACTCAGCTTTGGGTGCATGGCTTCAGTCCGGGGCTACCGATGGACTTCCTGAATTCCAATGTGGGAACGCCTTGGGGATTTTTCCGGAATACGGACGACCGCTACGGGGTCAAAGTGGTCTCGGAAGAAATCGGCTTTCTGGAATGGCAAATTGAACCCGAAATGTATCTGGAATCAGACACGTTTCCTCAGCTGAAACAGCTGGGATTTAATGATTTTGACCAACTGGTGGCCTTCTCCAAAGCCCTGCAAAAAGCCATGGTTGAGACAGACTATGACCTGGATGCGGTGGCCAAAATTTGCCAGCATTGTCTGGGAGACGATGACGATGAGGCCTGTGAGATCCCCCCCCTGGGCGACCTCAATAAGCCTAACCTGCCACACTTCTTAGCGACGCTGGACGTTCCTAAACTCAAGGCCTTCGCCATGGCGTTTATGGAGGATGGCCACGATCTTTGCAATGTCGCCCGTTACGCCGAATCGATGGTTCCTAATCTGAGCCGCTTTGGTCGGTTGCTGCGGGAATATCGCTGTCGCCATCCCTGGTTGCGGGAAAATCTGACGGGCCGCGATCGCTTCAATCGCATCAGCGATGATCAGCGTACCCTCTTCTACGGCATCAGATCCCAGCCCCATCCCAGCGGCGACGCTCCGCCTGAGCAAGTGGTGATGATCGCCCACATGGGCGGCGAACCGATGACGGTTACCTTAAGCGATTGGCTACAGCTAGATATGACTCAGTGGCAGGTGGCGATCGCCACTCCTGGATTGGACATCAAAGAGGATTTGACCGACCTAAAATCCTTTGAATTGAAAGACAGTGAAGGGCTCTTACTGGAACCCGCCGATCCTTTATCAAAAGCTAACGCCAATGACATGGGCGCTGCGAGTAAAGTCAAACCTCCGACCTATCCTGTCGATGCGATTGTTTAAGAGCTGATTCCTAAAGAAAATCCAAAATCAAAGAGAACCTAAAACGCGAATATTTGATTTTGCTCTCGCTTCTAATCCATTAGCGTTGACGTTTGCTTCCTTTAGACAATATGCGTGCATAATCTCAAAAACCCTTAGACTGAAAGCCTTTTAGCTTATAAGAGCCATTTCATTATCAGATAAGCTTTTCAGCCTTAGCGTTGTTTATTGTTCTGACGCCTCCTAAACCCCATGTATCAATATCTAGCCGCTCGACCCACCCAAACCACTTAACCTGGAGGTTTCGATATGGACCTAACCACGACCTACCTGGGACTGAACTTACGAACACCCTTGGTGGTCGGGGCGGCTGCGCCCCTGAGTGAAGACTTGGATACATTGAAACATCTGGAAAAGGCGGGCGCCGCTGCGATCATCCTGTATTCCGTCTTTGAAGAACAAATGCGCCAGGACGCTCTGGAACGGCGGCGTCATCTTGAACAGGGCGCCCATGGCTTTGCAGAAACCCTGACTTTCCCAGAACCGGAACTCTTCCCTGCTGGCGCTGAACAGTATCTAGAGCATATTCATCAGGCTAAAAACAATTTGGCGATTCCGATTATTGCGAGTCTGAATGGTTCCTCTACTGGGGGATGGGTGGATTATGCGAAGAGTATTGAACAGGCGGGCGCAGACGCCCTTGAACTCAATCTTTACTCGATTCCCACCGATTTAGATTGCACTGGCGCTCAGGTTGAGGAACAGTATTTGGAAGTCGTGCGCCGGATCAACGCTCAAGTCAATCTCCCCATCGCGGTTAAGCTCAGTCCGTTCTTCAGCAGTCCCGCCAATATGGCCAAGCGCCTGACGGAAGCAGGCGCCGATGCTTTGGTGCTATTCAATCGGTTTTACCAGCCCGACATTAACATTGAAGCCTTGGAGGTGAGTCCCCATCTGCTTTTAAGTTCTCCCCAGGATATGCGATTGCCGATGCATTGGATCGCTCTGCTCTATGGACGAATCGCCGCCGACCTGGCGGCGACGAGCGGTATCCACAAAGCTCAGGACGTGGTGCGAATGTTGATGGCGGGGGCGACCGTCACCCTGATCGTCAGCGCTCTCCTGAGGCATGGAATTCCCCATCTGCGCGTGCTCGAGCAAGGGCTCAAAGATTGGCTGATAAAGCATGAGTATACATCTATCTCACAACTCCGCGGCGTCATGAGCCAGCTACACTGCCCCGATCCCACTGCATTCGAGCGAGTGCAGTATATGAAAACACTACACACCTACCATAACTACTGGGTGGCTAGGGAAGAATCGACTGGAGGCTAGACTTCATGAAGCATGTCGATGGGGTCTAGGCTGAATCCTGCATTTTTACGCTGCGACTATCGAATGATTAGCAGAAAGAAGTGATTGCTGAAACCTAAGGCAAAAACCGGGAAAGGCTTAATCAGAGATCGCCTGTCATGGGTTATTTAAACAATGATTCACATAAATGTAATACCAAGGTTAAATTCTTGGGGATCATGGCCATTAGTGCTCAAAGCTAGTGCTTGTAGCTAATCGCCAACAGCCCTTCATGACTACATCATCTCCTGCTTACATCATGGCCCTGGACCTGGGAACCACCGGGAACCGGGCCATTCTTTTTGGTAAGGACGGTAATATTGTCGGTCAAGCGTATAAAGAATTGACTCAGTACTATCCTCAACCGGGTTGGGTTGAACATGATCCGCGCGAAATTTGGGCGGACATCAGCTGGGCCATGAAATCAGCGGTGCAAAAAGCCAAGATTGAACCTAGCCAGATCGCCGCTATTGGATTAACAGTACAGCGGGAAACCTGCTTGCTGTGGGATAAAGACACAGGCCGTCCCCTCCACAATGCGATCGTTTGGCAGGATCGGCGGACTGCGCCGTTGTGTAATCAACTGCGGGAGGCAGGGCAAGCACCAGATATTTATGATCGAACGGGGCTTTTTTTGGACGCCTATTTCTCCGCCACCAAGTTGGCCTGGCTGCTTGATATCGTCAAAGCGCAATCGGACCCGCCAGTGGACTTGGATCAAGTGTTGGCGGGAACTGTCGATGCTTGGGTGTTATGGAACTTAACGGGGCGGAAGGTTCACGCCACGGACCACAGCAATGCTAGCCGCACCATGCTGTTGAACCTGAAGACTCGCGAATGGGATTCAACCCTGCTGGATTTATTTGGCGTTCCAGCTCACATTATGCCGACCGTTCAGCCCAGTTTAGGACAGTTTGGGGTGACCGATCCTGACATTTTAGGGGCGGAAGTTCCGATTACTGCAATCTTCGGCGATCAGCAGTCAGCCTTGTTTGGCCATGGGTGCGATCACCCCGGTTTATTGAAATGTACTTATGGCACGGGGGCCTTTCTAGTGGCCCATACAGGACTAGAGATTGCTCGATCGCAGAATCAACTACTCTCCACCATCGCCTGGACCGACGCCAGTGGCGGCAATCCAGCGAAAGTGGGTTATGCCCTGGAAGGCAGCATGTTTACGGCTGGGGCCTGCATTCAATGGTTGCGGGATGGCGCCAAGCTAATCACTAGTGCAGCTGAGACCGACCTTCTCGCGACAAATGTCTCTGACAACGGCGGCGTGTACTTTGTCCCCGCCCTCAGCGGATTGGGCGCGCCCCATTGGGACATGAGCGCTCGCGGCGCTTTTTTAGGCATCACCAGCGGCGTTCAACGGGAACATATGGTGCGGGCGGTGCTGGAAGCGATCGCATACGAAGTCAAAGAAGTGGTGCAAGCGGTTAATCAAGACAGCGGCGCGCCGGTTCAGCAGTTAAAAGTAGATGGCGGCGCTTGCCAAAATAATTTTCTGATGCAGTTCCAGGCAGACGTGTTAGGCATTCCGGTGGAAAGGCCCGCCATCCTAGATGTCACCGCTCAGGGAGCCGCCTTCGCCGCAGGATTAGTGGTGGGATATTGGGAAGATTACTTAACCTTGGTCAATTCCCGCAAAATTGATCGCATCTTTGAACCGGGCGCCAACGCCAAGACGGCCCAAGAGAATTTCAACCTCTGGCAAAAGGCGGTGGGGCGAGCGAAACATTGGGCGGAGTGAACTTTAGTAACTCTAATGTTTCATTTCATTGCAATTCATGATCACATGACATTGCCCGGGAACGTTAAGACGACTAGCCTCTGGCATTGGGCGGCGGTTACTTAAGTGTTCTATTTAACAATTGCAATCTCTCTGCCAGACATAGATTAAACCCTATTAGCGCAGACTTGATTTCGATTGTTTCAACAATTGATTTATTCCGTTCAATTTAACTACCCTCCAAATTAAAAAAATGAATTACTGTCTTTGTTGCTCAAATACCTTACTTCGTCACATTCGAGGGGGAAGTATCTACTGGTTTTGTTCGACCTGCCGACAGGAGATGCCAAACGCCCATTCGCGTTCTGGCGCTACTCTTTCCACCAGAATGCAATTAGAGAGTCTGCTTCATAAAACAGTCTCCAAAGAAAGACCAGAATCTGCGCCTGAAAAACAAGGACTTATTCCGATAAACTCCTCAATTAAATCGTCTTGATCGGATGTGCATCAAAGGGTCATCTAATGTACTTCAATAACTGATGCGCAACTTAAATGCATAGGCGCTTATCCGGCCCAACTTAGTGTGATGAACTCAACCGGATAAGAAGTGAATACAAAAATCATCAAAGATGATAACCATAAATAGAGACGTTGCTAGCAACGTCTCTATTTTCTATTTGGGATCAGAAATATACGGCCTAAAACAATAGTCTGAGGGATTGAAGCGAATCAACCTTGCCCCAGAACCCATTGCACTAGGGTTCGCACGCCATAGCCAGTCGCACCGGGATTATGATAGCCATTTTCCTTTTCCGTCCACACGGGACCCGCCACATCTAAATGGGCCCAGCGAGTGTCCTTGACATACTGCTGTAGAAATAGGGCGGCGGTGATTGAGCCGCCGGGACGCGGTCCCGTATTCTTCATGTCGGCGACGACGGATTTCATGCCCTCGAAGTATTTTTCTTCCATCGGCATGCGCCAGAGCTTTTCACCGGAACGATCGGCTGCGTTAACGATTTCATCCGCCAGGGAATCGTCTGGACTCCAAAGACCCGCAATATTATCGCCCAGGGCGACGACGCAGGCGCCGGTTAGGGTAGCCAAGTCGATCATGGCGTCAAGCCCCAACTTGTCTGCAAAGACCAGGGCGTCGGCCAGGGTCAGGCGGCCTTCGGCGTCAGTGTTATTGACTTCAATGGTCTTGCCGTTGGACGCGGTCAAAATATCCCCTGGATGGAGGGCGCGGCCGCTGATCATATTCTCGGTGGCGGCGCTGATAAAGTGGATTTCAACATCTGGCTTGATTTGGCCCAGTGCTTTTGCGGCTCCAAATGTGGCGGCGGCGCCGCCCATGTCAATCTTCATCATTTCGATGCCGCTGCCGGAAACTTTTAGGTTTAAACCACCAGAGTCAAAGGTGAGACCCTTGCCGATGATTGCTAACTTGCGGCGAGGGGTTCCGGCGGGCTTATAGGTGAGGTGGATAAATTTGGGGGGGAGATCAGACGCTTGGGCGACGCCTAAAAAAGCCCCCATGCCAAGTTTTTCACAGTCTTCCCGCTCCAAAACCTGCAGTTCCATGTCGGAGTCTTTAGCGATCGCCGCTGCAGTTTCCACTAATGCTTCCGGCGTGACTACATTGGCAGGCGCCGCCACCAACTGTCGAGCTAAAATAACCCCATCACAAGTCTGCTGAGCCAGCTGAATCGCCTCAGCTTGACCAGGCAACTCAAGTAGATGGACCTGTTCAACCTTGACATGATCGTCTTCTGACTCAGACTTAAACCGATTATCTTGATGCAGCGCTAAGGTTACCCCTTCGGTCAGGGCTTGGGCGGTTAAGCCAGGATTGTTGCTCCAAATCGGTAGGCTCAATCCTAAGGATTGGCATTTTGCTTTATTGGCCAATCGGGCGGCGCTGGCGGCCGCCAGCCTAAGATCTTCTAACTTAAGTTTGGCGGCTGAACCCAGTCCCACTAGCCCGAGTTTTCGCACCGAACTGTCCTTACCTAACCGGGTGATGACTGTACTGCCCTCCTTTCCCTTAAATTCAGCTTCATCAATAATGTCTTGCACTAGGCCTGATAATTTATCATTCAGATCAGATAGGACGCCGCTCAGGGGAAGTGACTCTTCAGAAACGCCGATAACCAGGCAATCTCCCGACCAATTCAGGCACGATTTGTCCGTTGCTTGAAAATCCATTACTGTCTCTACTTGCGATGACTCAATTATGGGTGCTGTTAGATATTTTGATCACAGTTTGCCCGGGTTAAACAATCTTGGCGGGTAAATCAAACAGTCCAAAATAAAAAATATTTGCTAAAACGGTCTACAGTAAAGCCACTCTTCCTACTGCTAGATGGAGTTTTGATGTTGAAGGTCCTCAAAAACAAATTCCCTTTAATCGCCCTAGCGGGCGTAAGCGCTCTATCTTTAGGCTTTCTGGCCGCATTCCTAGAGGTGGCTGGCGTGGTGAAATTGCCTCGCCAGTTAATGGGGAATGGGCCAACGGTTGAGTCAAGTCAGGAAAATTTAGACCTCAGCATCAATCAGGCTTCAAAAGTCGCTCAATTAACCCCTTTGCCAGTAGAAAAACGGGCTGAAGAGTTAAATAAGATAGCCGAAGGTCCGCCCTCAACCGAGCGTAGTCAAGCTCGTTATCTGTTAGCGGTAGATTTAATTAATCAAGGCAAGGGGGGCTCCGCCATCTCTGTACTGGCAGGCTTGGAAGAAGAGTACCCAACCCTGGCTCCTTATATTCTACTTAAACGAGGGCAGGCTCAAGCGGCGGCGGGCCTGCAGGCGGACGCCAGAGCCACTTGGCTAACCCTGACTAAGACCTATGGCGAGAACGCCGCCGTCGCCGAGGCGCTGTATGAGTTAGGTCGGCAGGCGGGGCAGTATTGGGACCAGATGTTGCAGGAATTTCCCACCCATCCCCGCAGTGTGGAGGTCGCCTACAAACGGCTGACGGCGGATCCTGCCCGCGCTGACGCCTTGGAGCTGATGCGAATTGTGGTTAACCATGGTCTCTTCCATCCTGAAGTAGAAGCCGTCATGGATCGAATGACGGCGGAGTTTAGCCGTCAGCTCAACCCGGAAGATTGGCAAGCGATTGGATTCGGGTACTGGGAAATCCAGAAGTATGGGAAGGCGGGGCCTGCCTACGCCAAAGCGCCGTCAACGCCGGAAAACGCCTATCGAGCCGCTCGAGGTTTGGAAATTGGCAAACGCTGGGATGATGCGATCGTCGCCTATCGTCTGCTCAAAAAGCAGTTTCCCAATGCGCCAGAAACGGCGACCGGCTTGCTGAAACTAGTGGACCTGGTAAAGCGGAATGAGGCGATTGTATTGCTGGATCAAGTGCTCCGGCGATTCCCCGATCGGGCGGGGGAGGCCTTGGTGAAGCGAGCGAAGCTGCTGGATGAACTCAATAGTTCAACATCCGCCATGCAAGCACGGCAATCCGTGCTTACTCAATACAGCCCCTCTGAAGCCGCCGCCCGGTTACGGCTCCGCTGGGCGAAGGAGCAGGCCAGGGCCAGCAACTATAAAGAAGCTTGGAATTGGGCGCAGCAGTTAGTCAAGGAAAATCCCGACAGTGAATTAGCGCCGCAGGCGGCCTTTTGGTTGGGTAAATGGGCCCTGCGACTGGGAAAGCAACGGGAAGCGGGAGCCGCCTTTAAGCAGGTGATCGCCCAATATCCAGAGTCGTACTATGCTTGGCGGTCAGCGGTATGGCTAGGCTGGGATGTGGGGGACTTCACCTCTGTGCGTAATCATAGGCCTCAGCTAGCGCTGCCGACCCAACGGGCTCATCTGCCAGCGGGCTCAAAAGCCCTCCAGGAGCTTTACCAATTGGGGCAGGACCAGGATGCCTGGCGGCTTTGGCAAACCGAATTCACCAATCCGCAGCAGCCCACCGTGGCTGAACAATTTACGGATGGCCTAATGCGCTTAGGGGTGGGGGACAATCTAGACGGTATCTTCATGCTCTCAAGCCTGGCCTGGCGGGATGACCCCAAAGAAAAAGCCGACTACGAAACCCTAAAAAATCAGCCAGCCTATTGGCGCAGTCTTTATCCCTTCCCCTTTGCAGAGAAGATCGGCGATTGGTCTCAGCAGGTAAACCTAAATCCCCTTTTAGTGACGGCTCTGATCCGTCAAGAGTCTCGCTTTGAACCTCAAATTCGCTCCGTCGTTGGGGCGGTGGGGTTAATGCAGGTCATGCCCAGCACCGCTGACTGGATCCAGGGGCAAATTGACGTAAAAACCTATGATTTGGATAATCCCAATGACAATATCCGATTTGGGACTTGGTATCTAGACTATACGCACCGGGAGTACAACAATAACTCTCTGTTTGCGATCGCCAGTTACAATGCGGGCCCTGGTAACGTGGCGGACTGGATCAGACGCAATAATTTCGCCGACGCAGATGAATTTGTCGACGTCATCCCCTTTCCTGAAACCAAAGACTATGTTCAGGCGGTGTTTGGCGGATATTGGAATTATCTGCGGCTTTACAATCCGCAAATTGCCAAACAAATTCAGCAATATAACTCACTTTACTCTTCTCTTCAGTTATCTCCCCCACTACAATAATCACCAAACGGGTAGAAACTGACAGTAGTCAGATGCAGAGGCTGATTGTTAGACAATTTGCGAGGCATAGAGGAGTATCGTGGCTAATCTAAACTTCTCTCAAAAGGAGCAACTCAAGGAAATCGGGGCTTATCTACGCCAAACCAGACAAAATCAGGGCCTGAGCGTGGATCAGATCGCCACTGCGATCTACGTTCGACCGACCCTGTTAAAAGCAATTGAGGAAGGGGAAGCAAAACCTTTACCAGAACCGGTATTTATTCAGGGGTTTATTCGTCGATATGGCGACGCCTTGGGCATTGACGGCATTACCTTATCCAAGAAATTTTTGATTGATTCAGGGCTTGGTTTCTCAACCGCCGAAACGCCTGAGCCTCGCGAAGTCGCGAAGTCCGCTCCCAGCTTAAAACCCGCAATCACGGTGGATGATATCCGAGACTTCATAAAAAATGCGCCTAAGACCCCGTCACTCCAAAAAATTCGAGAATCGAGTTTAGCCTATTTATCCTCAGCCTACGTATCCTACGCGGCGGTTGGGATTGTCGCCATTTTTGGCCTGATTATGTTAGCCAACTTGATTAACCGTCCAAAACCCGCCTCAGAGCCTGCAGAGGTCGATAACCCTGTAACCGCTGAAGCCTCATCGACAACGCCTGCCGCCCTTGGAGCGGACTCTCTAACAGGCGGCGCTTCAGAACTCACCAATGCCTCCTCTCAACTGGGATCCCCGATCACTATCGCCATCAATTTGACAGGAAACTGCTGGATGAGGGTCATCGTCGACGGCAAAACCCAATTTGAAGGCACCCTGACTAAAGGGGCGGAAAAAACCTGGACGGCCCAGCAAGAAATCAAAATTAGAGCAGGTAACGCCGGTGCAGTTTTACTCTCTCTCAATGGCGCCTCTGCTCGGCCTGCTGGGGATATTGACACCGTCAAAGATCTTACTTTTACCCCCACCAGCACCCCTGAGGAGATCTTCCTTTGAATCCAGCCTGACTTGCGACTTTGCTTGACGCCTACCTTTCCGCTGGTTGGCTCCATCGAGATTACCCAGTTCATGGAAGACTGCCGATACAATAGTCAGGAGTTAGCACTGTAAAACCGACACCCTAAGTCATGACGCCTCCCGCAAATCTAGAGACGGCCGATCAGCAATCGAATTCTGAATTGAAGTCCAATCAGAACCCAGAAGATTACCTGAACGAATTGCCAGACGATGTGGAAATGTCGCTGTTTGACCATCTGGAAGAACTTCGTCAGCGTATTTTCTATTCGTTAATCGCCGTCTTTCTGAGTGTTGCTGGCTGCTTTGTTGTGGTCAGGCGCATCGTCGAGATTCTGGAGATTCCCGCCCAAGGCGCTAAATTCCTGCAGCTTTCACCGGGTGAGTATTTCTTTGTTTCGATTAAGGTGGCGGGCTATAGCGGTATTTTATTGGCCAGCCCTTTCATTCTCTATCAGATTATTCAGTTTGTACTTCCGGGGTTGACGCGCCGCGAACGGCGCTTGTTGGGTCCCATAGTCTTTGGGTCAAGTATTCTATTTTTCAGCGGGATTGGATTTGCCTACATTGCTCTAATCCCAGCTGCGCTTAAATTCTTCATCAGCTATGGCGCAGATGTGGTGGAGCAGCTTTGGTCGATTGACCGTTATTTTGAATTTGTATTGCTACTGCTATTTAGCACAGGGTTAGCTTTCCAGATACCTGTGATTCAGCTCTTGCTAGGGTTCTTAGGAATTGTATCCTCGGAGAGAATGTTGGCGGGATGGCGCTATGTCGTGTTAGGCGCGGCTATCCTGGGGGCGGTTTTAACGCCGTCAACTGACCCCATCACTCAGAGTTTGCTGGGGGGAGCGGTTCTGTTTTTATACTTTGGCGGCATCTTTATGGTGAAGGTGATTGGTAAGTAGGGAGACTTCATTGAGGACTTAGCAAGGACTGCCGCGTCAAATCGTTTCTAAATTGCTTCTGCTTTGGGCAATATGACGTTGTAGGATTGTCTGCACATTTGTCAGACGGATAGGCTTTGCTAAAAAATCCGAGGCGCCGACATTCTTAGCTTTTAGCCGGGCTGCAACACTGTCATTACTGCTCAGAATAATGATGGGTATGTCTTTGAAGATTGAAACACTGCGGATTTGAGTACAGAGTTCGTAGCCATTGATAATGGGCATCGCCAAATCTAAAAAAATCAGATCTGGCTTATGCTCCAGCAAGCTCATTAGAGCTTGTAGCGGTTCCTGAAGATGGATAAATCGATAGTTCAGATGAACCAGAATTTGCCCCATGATTTTGCCATGGAGGGTATGATCCTCGATATAGGCAATCAAGGGATGGGTTGCTTGAGGCGGAGCGGAGCTTGTGAGTAGGGCTCGTGAAGGGCTTATAGGTAAGGATCTTGAAACTTTTCCGAGAGGAGGCGTTGCGACAGGTTGAAGAGAAAATTGCAAGTCTTCAACCGTGACCAATTTGATGGATCCCTGGTGAACTTGGTGGATAATCGATTGAGTCATCAGCTGCAGATCTTGCTTTGATTTGACCGCTAGATCCCTTAAAGTTCGATGACCATCCACTAGAGCGGCAAGACTTTGGTAGGCCATTGGCGAGAGTTTTTGACGTAAGCTTTCAACTTGACAGAGCCAAGGGGCCAGGTTTGGGGAATAATTTGCCAAGCCCGCC
>JAAUYH010155685.1_pt1 | contig 24704 bp, 22 predicted proteins | sample 7278061 | NCBI WGS metagenome assembly JAAUYH01 (sample SAMN14350203, study PRJNA611818) | marine sediment metagenome | isolation source: surface marine sediment (0.6m) | place: French Polynesia: Moorea | collected 2018-08 | reverse complement strand
AGTTAATTGATGGAGTAGTTGCCCTGATCCACAATCCCGAAATTAGCGACCGCGAATTAATGCGCTACATTCCTGGTCCTGATTTTCCCACAGGAGGACAAATTTTAGGTCGATCGGGAATTAAAGATGCTTACACTACTGGTAGGGGATCGATTACCATGCGGGGTGTAGCAGAAATTGAAACCATTCAGCAAAGAGGTAGACAAGAAAAAGAAGCAATTATTGTTACCCAACTTCCCTATCAGACTAATAAAGCTTCTCTGATTGAGAAAATTGCCGAACTAGTTAACGATAAAAGAATTGAAGGTATTTCTGATATCCGAGACGAAAGCGATCGCAATGGAATGCGAATCGTGATTGAATTAAAAAGAGATGCCTATCCTAGAGTAGTTCTGAACAATCTCTATAAACAAACTCCTATTCAAAGCAACTTTGGCGCAAATATGTTGGCTTTAGTAGGAGGAGAACCCCAGCTACTAAGTATTAGACAATTCTTACAGGTATTTGTTGACTTCCGTATCGAAGCAATTACCAGAAGAACTCAATACCAACTTCGCAAAGCAGAAGAAAGAGATCATCTCTTACAAGGGTTACTAATTGCTTTAGAAAATATTGATGCAGTTATTCAGTTAATTCGTGGTGCAGCAGATACTGCTAGTGCGAGAACCGAATTAGTAGAGAGGTTTGGTTTATCTGAGACTCAGGCAGATGCTATTTTGCAAATGCAGTTGCGGAGATTAACTGCCCTCGAAGCAGAAAAAATTCAGGCAGAACACGAAGACTTACAGAGACAAATAGCCGATTTGCAAGATATTCTCGCTAAAAGAGAACGCATTGAAGCAATTATAGAGTCAGAAGTTACCCAAATCAAAGAACTCCACGCCACTCCTCGACGTACAGAAATTATTCAAGGAGAAGGAGAACTACTAGATATCGATTTAATCGCTAACGAACAAGCAGTAATCCTTTTAACTGAACAAGGCTACATTAAGAGAATGCCTGTGAGTAACTTTGACGCTCAAAGTCGTGCCACTAGAGGTAAAGCTGCTGCTAAGATTAAAGAAGATGATGTAATCGAACATTTTATTACCTGTTGTGACCACGATCATGTTCTCTTCTTTAGCGATCGAGGTACAGTCTTCTCTCTCAACGCCTATCAAATTCCCGCAGCCTCCCGTACCGCTAGAGGAATTCCCATCGTCCAGATGTTACCCCTATCGAAGGACGATAAAATCACTTCTGTTATCCCTGTAACAGAGTTTACCGAGGAAGAATACTTGGTAATGTTAACCCGCAACGGTAATATCAAAAAAACCGCTCTTTCTGCTTTTAGCAATATTCGCGCCAACGGTTTAATTGCTATTTCCCTCGAAGAAGGAGACGAACTGCGCTGGGTACGTCTAGCAAAACAAGAAGATAGTGTAATTATCGGTACACGGAAAGGAATGGCAATTCACTTCCAAACCGATCATCAGCAATTGCGTCCTTTGGGTCGATCGACTAAAGGAGTAAGATCTATGAAGCTAAAGGGAGATGACGAACTGATTAGTATGGATATCTTACCTTCTCAAGTAGTTGCTAATATTGCTGCTAATGGGGAAAATGACGAAGATGATAGTTTAGAAAGTGAAGAGTTGATTGCCGAAGAAGCCAACTTAGGACCATGGTTACTTACTATTACCAATAACGGTTATGGGAAGCGCGTCCCTGTTACTAAATTCCGTTTACAAAACCGTGCTGGTATGGGAGTAAGAGCAATTAAATTTAAGTCTGCTGACGATCGACTAGCTGCTATTCATGTAGTTAATCAAGAAGATGAAATGATGATTATTACCAATCGAGGAATTATCATTCGTCAAGCAGTAGATGCCATTTCCCCTCAGTCCCGTACTGCTACAGGAGTAAGAGTACAAAGACTAGACGATGATGATGCGATCGCTGCTGTGGCTTTAGTTCCCCCCGCAGCAGAAGAGGAAACAGACGAGGAAGAATAAAAGAAGAAGTTCAGAATCAAGTAGTTCAGAAGTTCAGAATTGATTAGAATTTATTCTGTAACTCCTGAACTTCTGTAACTCCTACATTATGAAATATCACGTTATCTACGACGGTAATTGCAATCTTTGTACCAACTTTACTAAGCTACTCGAACAATTCGATCGCGGAAAATTGTTCGACTACATTCCCATGCAAGATCGACAGAAATTAGCCGAATTTGGTATTACAGCGCAAGATTGCGAAATGGGAATGATTTTAATCGATGGTAAACAACCAGATAGAAGATGGCAAGGTAGTGAAGCAGCTGAAGAAATTACGAACCTATTACCTTTTGGTGATGCTTTGATTGCTGCTTATAGAGCCATACCAGGGGTAAAATGGACAGGCGATCGCGCCTATGAGCAAATTAGAGACAATCGTTACAATTGGTTTGGGAAAAGAGATTCTACCTATTACTCTACTTATCCTTTCGGTTGTCAGCCAGAAGAAGGTTGTGTTCCCAATTCCCAGAATAAAAGTTAACTTAAGAGAGAAAAACTAACTGGGAGAAAGAATAATTGAAAAAAGTAGCAGCGATTATCCGCGCTCATAAACTAGAGGACGTTAAGTTAGCTCTAGTGAATGCTGGTATCATAGGTATGACAGTATCAGAAGTCAAAGGCTTTGGTCGGCAGAAAGGAACAACTACCCGCTATCGTGGTAACGAATACAGAATAGAATTTATTGGTAAAATTCGAGTCGAAGTTGTAGTAGAAGACGAACAAGTAAATACCGTAGTCCAGGAAATATCTCTCGCTGCTCGCACTAATACCATTGGTGATGGTAAGATTTTTGTCTATCCAGTAGAAGAGATAATTAGAATCCGAACTGGAGAAAGAAATATTGCTGCTATATAGTAATTTTATTTAGTTTGTGAGAGTTCTTGTAGCTAAATGTCTTTCGTTATTGGTTCTTTGTTATTTGTTTATTCGCACATAATAATTTCTAATTGCTATATAATTTTAGACTGGCTTGAATACTTATATATAGAATTTATATAGAATTGGTACAAAGATTTTTGATCTCCACAAATCAAATAAACTTGATTAGAAATATTGCATCCAATGTGTTTACCTTTCTGTAGAATTTTCTCAAATTAAACAAATTCAACAAAATTTAAATAAATATTAAAATGCTCTTAACTTTAAATGATTAAGCTAGCTTCTGTGGGTGAGGAGTTAGATGTGTTTATAGTAAAAGCATTTTTAGTCGCTACATTTCTACTAGTTATTGGCGACGCTATTTCTACTTTTTTGTATCATGTACCAGAACACGTTTTCGGTAAATTTCATTCTTTAGTTCATCACGGGAAAAACAGAAGTTTCGTCCACTATGCAGTACTAACAAGAAATCCGTTGGTTTTGCTAGATGGATTTTTAGGAGCTCTTCCCTATTTTATCTTTGTGCCTTGGTTATGGAATATTTCCCCTTTAGGTACTATTATCGGTTTGATTTTAGGTGAGCTTCATGTAGTGTGGCGACACGTTTCAATTATTAAGTGGAAAACTCCCAAACAAGTTAAATTACTTTGTAAGTTACTCTTTATTACTACCCCTGAACGTCATTGTTTACATCATAAAAATGCTAACTTAGCTTATGGAGATATCTTCACTTTTTACGATTACCCTGCTCGATTATGGCTCAAGTTTTTGGTATTTCTCAAAGTTAAGTATAAACAAACAATGACGACCAAACAAACCTAACTAATTATTATTACTTTCCTCAACTCGAATAGAGATCCCCAAGATTCTACAAATAATTTGCTAATTATGCTCTTAACCCGAAATTCCTCAGACTCCAGTAACTATCAAGATATTAAAGAACCAGAGTTATTATTGCATTCTTACCAAAAGGGAGACGAAATACCCTTGTTTGAGCCTGGTTTTTGGCAAGTTTATCGAGGAGTAGTTCAACTAAGTAGGATTAGTGCTAATGGTGATGAAATCATTTTAGGTTGGGTAACTAATAATAATTCTTTTGGCGACTGTTCTAAAAATAACCATATTTATCGAGCGCAGGCTCTATGTAATGTATATGCGAGATGGTGTTCACCCTTAGATATTGCTCAATCTCCCAATCTTGCCAGAGTTTTAATGGCACAATTAAGTCAACGAATAATTAAAGCAGAAAAGTTTCTAACCATTGCTGGATTACGCAAAGTGGAAGACCGTTTATGGCAATTGTTGCTACTCTTAAAAGAAGAAATAGGTCAATCAGTTGTTAATGGTACTCGTCTAACGTTGCGTTTTACCCATCAAAGTTTAGCTAATGTTATTTGTACTACTAGAGTAACTATTACTAGAATTCTTGGCGATTTTCAATCCAGAAAGCTAATTAGTATAGATAGCGATCGCCATATTATTATTAGAGAATAAGTGCAATTAATGGTTAGTAAGATTAACAAAATCATTAAGAATTTCTACAATGCGAATAATATCTTCTTCTCCATATCTTTGATCGGTAGGAATAGTTAAAATTGTTGACGATAAAGCGATCGCTTTTGAATCGTTAGATACAATACCTTGCTCTGGTTGTTGCCAATGAATGGGCGCAAAAATATCATTGCTAATTAAATATTTCCGCAAAGCATCTCGGATTGTCTTACTCTGACAAACTATGATGCCATTGAAGGGGACACTATCCTGTTCCCAATTCACAAATAAAGGTTTCCAGTAAGAATTATTTTGGTTTAGAGTCAAGTTGATAAATTTACTAATATTAGCTGCTCTTTGTTGCCGAAAACTCTCAACATCAAGAAAACGAAGAAAATTATTGGTAAAGACAGAAATAGCTGAATTAGTTTCATCATCAAGTTCATCCTGAGCATCTCTAATTAGCCTGAGATAATCATCTTTATTAATTGGCAATCCCTTAAGGTAAGATCGCTTCAAGACCATTCCCATTAGCTTTTTATAAGCACCAGGAGATTCCTTACCAAAAGGTTGTGGTAAAGGAAGATTTTTAGGTGACCATAAAATTCCTCCATCAGGGATAGGTAAAGTTTTACGCAAAGAAGAAGTAGCATAATCAGCCTTACTATTTTTTGCCCAAAGAGAGAAAGGATCGTGAGTATGATCTTCAACTAAAATAATGTTTTGATGTTCTTGTTGCCAATTTTGCCAAGGTTGTTGTGATTTAATGCCAAATAAGTTGACCGCTATAACTAAATCTCCTGGTGAGGGTTTAAGAGTATCAAAGTCAGGAGAAGATTCACCAGGTAAATCTCGATACCAACACACCTCAAAAACAGTTTGCAGTTTGCTAACTACACTCAGACAGTAAAAAGACGGGACATGAATTCTTAAAGGTTTTCCTGGTAGTTTTGAGATTACAGTACTAAGAGCTAAAAGACTCGCCGTTGCTGTAGAAAATAATTGATACTTATCAGGAAACCAAAATGATACTGGTGACGAGATTAAGATTTCTTCTGACCAATCAAAATCAGAACCAATTTCCCATCTTTTTTTGTTTGCTAACATTTTTGCGTGCCAAAAAATTCTTCTCCTGTTGCATGATTATCTTGGCTCACATTTTCCCGTTTGAGAACAACAAAAATAGTTAATAAGAAAATCTTAAGATCGAGCCATAAATTCCAATTATCTACATACCAAACATCTAATTGAAATTTCTTTTCCCAATCTCCATCTAACTGACGACGACCATTAACTTGAGCCCATCCAGTAATTCCTGGTAACACTTCGTGACGGCGTGCTTGTTCAGAATTATAGCGATCGAGATAACATACTAATAAAGGACGAGGTCCAATAAAACTCATATCTCCCTTAAGAACATTCCAAAGTTGAGGCAGTTCATCCAAACTTGTTTTACGGAGAAACTGACCAAAAGCAGTAAGTCTTTCCTCATCAGATAAAAGATTGCCTTCTTCATCGGTAGCATCAGTCATAGTACGGAATTTGTAGAACTTAAAAATGCGGTTGTTTTTCCCTGGACGGTCTTGGGCAAACATAACAGGGCTACCCATACTAAAGTAAACAGCGATCGCTACAATTAGCATAACAGGAGCAAAAATAGTTAGAGCGATCGCTGCTACGAATCTATCTAAAACAAATTTAATTAATCTACTAGTTTTCATTAATCAGATACCAAATATCAATAAAATTCAAGAATATCTAAGTATTACAATTATGTCTTGTAAACTGAGAAACATTATTTTGAGGAGGAATTGTTTGGTCTTCCTCTAAACCTGAAGAACAAACTGTAAAAGGCTCATTTCCCATAGCTTGCCTATAGATGTTTTCGTAGAATTTAATAATATTTTCAATATCATAGGCAGCCATTTTTTGCTTACCTCGCTTACCCATAGCGATTACCTCTTGGGGATGATGTAACAACCAAGCCATAGCTAAAGCTAATCCATTAATGTCTCCTACTTTAACGAGTAAACCACAGCCTTCATCTAGCAAGTCTCTGGTACCGCGAATATCTGTACCAATAACTGGAGTTTCTAAACATAAAGCTTCCATAATGCTTCTGGGTAATCCTTCTTGTTCAGAAGTAAGTAAAACAGCTAAGGAAGTATGAATTAAAACTGGTATGTCAGAACGAAAACCTAAAAAATGGACTTGATTTTGCAACCCTAACTCTTGGCTTAAGTTGACCATTGCTTCTTGTAATATTCCATCTCCAGCAAAAGCAATATGTACATGAGAATTATTTAACTTTTTTAGTGCCTGTAAAATATCTCGATGGCGTTTGCGAGAGATAAACTCGGCTATGCAAAGAAACAAGACATCTTCTTGTTTAAGTCCTAATTCCTGGCGGACTGCTTCTATTTCTTGAGTAGTTACATTACTCGAATTATAAAGACTGGTATCTACTCCGATACCAGGAGTATAGTAAACTCGATTTTCAGGTACAAGGTGATATTTTTTGGCAGCATTTTCATCTTCCTGATTAATAGTAATTAGATAATCTGTCCATTGACCAGCTAATTTTTCTAAAGCCAAAAAAACTATATTTTTCAGCCTATTTCCACCCTGATAAAAATGGAAACCATGAGCAGTATAGATTACTGATGTATTAGATAGTTCTTGCTGCTTTTGTCTATTTCTGAGAGCAAAGCGAGTCACAAATGCTGCTACAGGAGTATGAACATGAACAATATCATAATTTTCTGCTGTTACTATTTCTTGGATTCTAGGAGCAGCAACTAGAATATTTTTGGGGTCTAAAGGATTCCGCGACCATTCTACATCCCAAACTCGATCGAATCTTTGTTGGCATTCAGGAAATTTATTAATACCCTGTGCCATTCCATCTACTCGCCAACCTAAGGAACGAAAATGATCGGCAAAAGGAAATAAAAAACCGCTCAGAGTTTCTGGTACGGTAGCTAAAAATAAAGCACTTTTCATTATTGATTTTGTTTAAATATTAGAAATATAATGAGTTAGCAATATAGTAGATAGTTGACTGAATTTCCAAAACTCGAAAAACTTATTTATTACTCCAAGTAACAAATAAACCTTACATTTTGGCTATAGGATTTTAATCTATTAAAGAGTATAAACTGAAAAAAAATATATCTCTCTAGAATCAATAAAAAACATCCTAAATACATAAACTAGTAAATATTATTCACAGTTTCTTTTTATTTAATTTAGTATTAATTTGGTAGAAGATATTTAAAAAGTAATATCCACTTAAAAACTTGACCAATGCTTAAAGTGCGCTCGCTTTAAAGATTGCCTAAAAAATCTTCTACATTTTCTTGCCACAATTTTTTATCAACCGTAATTAATGACTGATGACCAGCTTGAGGAAAAATGACTAATTTTTTGGTAGCGTTAATACTTTGCTGTAAATCTTCTATTTTTTGAATGTTAACAGTACTATCAAGCTCACCTTGTAAAATCAATGTGGGACAATTAACTTGTTTGGCGTAATCAATCGGCTTGTGGGCAAAACCATTAAAACCATTTTGAACACCACCCCAAAAAACCATTAATTCTGCTAAAGGAAAAGCAGGTATTTTCGATCTTTTCAATCTGGCTTGTACCGCACCTAAAAGACTTGTAAAAGGAAGCTCCAGAATAATAGCATCTGGTTTAATATTTTCTTTCGCGATCGCTCTTAAAATAGCAGCACTTCCCATCGAAACACCATATAAAATTATAGGTTTATCTAGATTTAATCCTTGAATATAATTTTTCTAATCGTAGTGGTAGCGACATTGCAAAAAATAAATACGATTATCTTGGACACGATAGACCAAACGATGTTCGAGGTTAATGCGTCGTGACCATACTCCAGCATCAATATACTTAAGAGGTTCTGGTTTACCAATTCCTTTAAATGGATTCTGGCAAACTGCTTGTACTAAATCTAAAATCTTATTAATTTTGCTAGAATCTTTCTTTGCCCACCATAAAAGATGTTCTCTAAAAGTAGGAGTAAAAATAGGACACCAGGCTTTATTTTCGATGGACATCTCACGCAGCCTAACTAGGTTCAATTATTGCATCTGTATCCTTGACAATACCTAAGTCCTCACATACTTCTTCAATCTTCTGCGGTTCAATGTTTACATTGTCCATTTGTTTAGATTCTTCTATAGCTTTAAATAGATTTTTGGCATTAGCAGGAGAACGCAAAAGATAAACTGTTTCGAGTAAGTTGTCTAACTCTTCTTTACTAATTAGAGCAACATCTGGTTTATTTCTGCGATTAATAATCACAATTTCTCGATTTTTACTGACCTTATCTAGTAAAGATGCTAACCCATTTCTGGCATTAGTGTAAGAGACAGAATCAGTTGTGGTAATCATAATCTGACATAAAGCTGTACAAGTTTATTCTAACATCATCGAATTAAGACTTTTGCAACGATTCTATGCGATCGCCCAATTGTCTCCTAGCTAATTCCAGTTTAGCGGAGTCTTTTGTCCAGTTTTGCCAATCTGCACCAACACTACGCACAATTTCCATTGCCCATTCTTCATCTCCCAACTGTTTCAAGATTTCAACGTATTCATAATCTTCTACTCCTTCTCTAATCCATTTAAGTCTCATGGAAGGAACTACTCCTTCGATACCCACTTTGTCGCCTGGATAGATTAACATTCCTTCCCCTGGAAATGTTTGTCTATCTTGCACATATACCGTAAGTTGATTCCAAGGATCATCTGTCCACAAATCTGCTCGCCAGTACAAAAATCCTTTGAGTCCAAGACTTTGACTAATAAAACCTTGGGGAATCCGAAAATTAATTGGTTGATAATCAATGAGCCATTTAGGATTGTTTTTTCCTTGGAAGCTGGGGTAAAACCAAACTTCATCTCCTGTAGCTAACACTTCAGTAATTTTGTTTGATATTTTGTTATGCCAAGGTGCTGTAATTACCCAAATGTATACCGTAGCGTGTTTACTATCACTATTATCATTATGCAGCTCTGGCTTAGGAATAGTTACTACTAGCTGTTTTGCTCCTGCTTGATGCAGATTACGTTCCCATTCTGTCAAAGATTTATCTAAGTTTTCACATTTTTGAACTTCATCGGCAGAATAAGCATAAAATAATAAATCTTCTTGCTGGACTTGTATGGCTTTTTTAATTTCTTCCAGGGGAGGGGCAAGCTTAGTTTTGCAAGTATCCCAAAAGGGAAGGCGGATAAAATTTAGTCCCCATTTCTCAATTAATTCTCGTTCGTAACTAGGATCGATATTAACTCCTGGTATAACCTTGTGTTTGAGTAGTTCCGCTATGACAGCTTTATTTTTTTTCTGCTCCCATAACAGCAAAGTAGAACTGAAACTAGGTTTTTGAGGTAATTCAAAATCCCAAACTTTTAAGCTGATTTTGCCTTGTCTATATCCACGATCGCTAGTTACGGTGTAAGTACCTCTATATTTTCCTGGAGGAGTATCTCTAGGTACAAATATATCCACCCATATAGGTTGATTTTCTCTTGCTTTTAGATCAAAAGGTACAGCATCTAATTCTGCACCTCTTAAAATTTTGCTTGTCTGAGGATTGATAAAAGGAATTAAACCGTCAGCATACCATCCCACTCCTGAAGAAGAATTGTCTGTGCCTTCTTCGGGACTGGCAGCAGGAGAAAAGATATAGTGTTCTCGGTACAGAGTGATATTTTTTTGAGAGATTATTTCACCGTTATCATTTGTAAGGTCAGAAATAAAAACATTAACGTTATTTAAGCCTCTTGGTGGTGCTTTAATGCCAATTTGAAAGGGTTCGTATTCTCCTCTAGCAGCCCTTAATTTAATTCTAGTTTTATTACCAGCAGAATCTTGAGGCGTAATCCTCTCTAAACCTGGTACAGCCCAAACTATGGGATGATTGTAATGTTTCGTATTAGCTAATTTGGAAGTATAGATAACGGTTAGAAAACTGATTGACGCTATGATAAAAATTCTGAAATACAATTTCAACATTGATGACTAAATAATGATAACTGATGTTGATGAAATATTGTCTGCTGGAATTGTTGATTATTAACAGCTCACTGTTGATACAATGTCTATTATGTATTTGAGAAAGACTATAAGTTAATAATTCATTATTGTAAGATTGCTTGTTGATATAAACTTTCGTATTGAGCAACAACAGAATCTAAGGAAAAGTAACTAATAATTCGACTTCTGGCTGTTTCTCCTAAAGTTTTTCTGTCTTCTGTACTTAGGGAAATTAATTCTTGCCAAGCTGTTGCTAAGGCTTGGGGATTTTTGATAGGAACAACTTTACCTGTATCGCCAATAATCCACGCAGAATCGCCTAAATCGGTTGCGACACAAGGGATAGCACAAGCCATGGCTTCGCCAATTACTAAAGGGAATGCCTCACCAAATGCTGAAGAAGAAGTGAGAATATCTAAGGCGGGCGTAATTTGGGGTATATCTCTGCGTTCGCCGAGTAAGTAAACTCGATCGCTTATATCTAATTCTGCGATTAAATTAGTTAAAGTGGTGTTTTCTTTGTCTACATCAGTACCGACTAAAATAAAATAAGCTTCGGGATAATTTGATAATAAAATTTTTGCCGATCGCAATAGATTATCGTGGTCTTTCATGGGATGATAACGAGCGATCGATCCAATTAATAGGGCATCACTAGGTAGTCCTAATTCTTGGCGAAATTGTTTTCTAATTGGGGTTGAAGGTTTAAATAAGGAGGTATCAAAACCATTAGGAATAATACAACTATTTTGAGCAGGATAGCCCAGATTTTCATGTTGTAGCTTACTTTTTTCGGAAACAAAAGCTACTTGTTTCACAAATTTAGCGGTTAATCCTCCTAGTTTAATTAGGGCTTGAGTTAATAATTTTTCTGATGAGAGAGAATGGAGAGAATGATGAATACTCCATAAAACAGGAATTTTCTGCTGAGAAAGAGAACTAACAAATTGAGCAGCTATATTCCCGTGATACATCCAGCCTTGAATCAAGTCTGGTTTGAGTTTGTTAACAGTTTGAATTAGTTTTTTAGTTGTTTGAATAGTGGGGATTCCTGTATTCATGCCTAAAGTATAAACAGGAATATTTAACTTTTCGATCGCTTCACCAAATCGATCCTTATCCATTAAAGAAATAACAATAGGCTCAAATTGACGGCGATCTAATTTTGCTAGTAAATTATAGAGCATCATCTCTGCTCCACCAGTAGATAGTCCAGTAGTTATATAAAGAATTTTAGTCATTGAAACTATATTTTGTACAGAAAAATATTAAGCAGAAAACCGAAAATAAAATCCAAAAATTAGTATGTAAAAAAATAGTGGTATCACCAGAAGCAAAAAAATCTGCCCAGGCTTGAGCGATCGCTACATAAACAAAAGGTATCCAATCAATTTTATACAAGTGATTTTGATTAATTGTTTGTAAATAACGACCAATCCAACCATAGCTAAAACTCAACAGAATAATTCCTATCCATGACCAACTATAAATACAGGAAGCAATAAAACCAGGAGGAATATTATATTCATTGTGACCGACTAAATATTGAGTGTTATAAATAGAAATCGTTGGAGGAATTTCTAAGTCAATCAAACGATCTGGAAGAAAAGAGGCAAAACCATAGTACCAATCACTAAACAAGCGAATCTGATTGGGATGATTAAAAGCTGCATATAAAGATTCAAAAGAATAATTAAAAATATTGATAAATTTATTAAGAACTAAGCCATTATTCTCTGATGTAGCAACAGCAGTTTGAAAGCGATTAATAACTTCAACATAGCCTTGTGACAAGCCAGAAAGACTATAGAAGAAAGATTTACCATAAATAATAAATAGAAAAGCAAAAATTAGTCCAGGAATAATAATAGGCAGAGCAAATTTTCTTTTATAAAGCAAATAAGTCAAGTAAAAATTAATAAAAGCCATAATCATAGTTGCTCTCGCACCAACCATGATAGAAGCAAAAAAAGCAAGGATAAAAGAAAATCCAAATAAGATTAGTAATTGTGTCTTATCTTTTTGCGCTTTTTTAATAAAAAGTAAACTAGCAAATAAATAGGCAGCAAAAAAAGCAATATAAAGAAATCTCATTACAAAAACAAATGCTCCTCCTTCGACTGCTCCTGCTCTAATCAAATTATTTTGACTAATCGCATTAAGAAAACCACCATATTGACTGCTATAAACTGCCGTAGAAAGAAAAGATAATGCTAACAGAAAAAACGCTAGCCAATAGATAACTTGACTATTCCGACTCTGTAAGATAATTTTATTACCGTATTTTTCCGCCGAACTAGAGTAAAACCCTATAACTACTAAAAAATAAGTAACAAAAATAGATAAGGGGATTTGTAAACTATGATTGCTAATCAGTTTACCCGAGATTAAGATAGGACTGATGTTGGTAAAAAGTTTGGTTAGGGTAAAACTCAGCCCAGGGATAGGATACATCAAGATAAAAAATAAATGAAATAAACTCAAAAAATCAAACTTAGTATCTTTAGGGCGAGTTAATTCAAAAAAAACAATAAATAAGATTAATCCTATATAGGCTAAAGCCATCATTGAGATATTTTCGATCATAATTAACCTATTTTTGCTTGCAAATATGCTCAATCAAACTTAAGTATTCAGCCACAGAATTTTGAGTTTCAAAGTCCTTAGATCGATCGACTAATAACTCTCTTGAAAGAGGATTTTGTAAAGTTCTCACTAAGGCTGCTGACATGGCTTCTGCATCACCTACAGGAATTAACTTTCCATATTTACCTTCTGCTAAAATTTCCTTTGGTCCACTAGGACAATCTGTAGACACTATTGGGCAACCACAAGCCATGGCTTCGATTAAAGCAGTGGGCAATCCTTCCCAGCGAGAAGAAAGCACAAAAGCACTAGCATGACTCATATAAGCATAGGGATTACTAGCAAAACCAGGTAAACTGACTGCTTCTGTTAGACCCAATTGCTTAATTATTGTTTCTAATTCTGGTCTTAATTCTCCTTCCCCTAAAATCATTAGTCGTGCAGTCATTTGTTGCCGTAACAAAGCAAAAGCCTTTAGCAAAGTGGGGAAATCCTTTTGTTCTGTTAATCTTCCCACCGCTAGAATTACGGGGATAGTTTGGTCTTGAAACCAAGGATGATCGACATGACTATCCTTCTTGGCTAACAGTTCGCGATCGACTACTGGATTGTAAATAGTTTTAACCGTATCTGTTGGTAAACTAAGTCCTCCTTCTAAATCCCTTGCTACTGCTTGGGAAACCCCGACAATGGTATCAGCCTGAGGATAAAGCCATTTCATCAGGGGAGGAATAAAATGACCGCGAAACAGCGAAGATTTAGCTACAGAAAAGGTATTGTGTTCTACAACAATTATTTTGGTATCAATACCAGCTAATTTTTTGGCAATTAAGGCAATAACATTAGCATGACCTAAATGGGAGATAATTACTTTTGGACGAGCAGTACGCAGATAACGAACTAAAGGTACGATCGCTTTGATAACTCTACCCGCAGCTAAATCGATCGTGCGTACTTGTTTGGGGATTAAGTCTAAATACGGGCCTTCAGCATTGACTAAGATCAAATCTAAAGGTAAATCGCGAGTAACCATCCCTCTAAGTAAATTGATAACTACTCTTTCTGCGCCACCTCCATCCATAGTTGGGATAAAAAAGGCAATGGGTTTATTCATGGCTTTGCGAGATTAATAGGAGTTACTGTGGTAAATAAACTTTCCCAGCGATCGATAATTGTTTCTGGGTAAAATTTATTCAGTCCTTGTTTAGCTTCTTGGGCAAGCTGTTGCCGTCGCTGCTTATCCTCCATCAAACTTGCCATAGCTTGAGCCAGACTATTGTGATCCTGATTAGTAGTTAATAATCCATTTATGCCATGACGAATAATTTCTCTTGGTCCACTAGGACAATCGGTGGAAATAACGGGTAAACCACAAGCCATAGCTTCGATAATTACATTGCCAAAACCTTCATAGCGAGAAGACAAAACGAATAATTCTCCTTGGGATAATAAAGGAAAAGGATTAGTAATTAAACCTGGTAAACAAACGCGATCGACTAATTTAAGCTGCTCTCTTAGTTTTTCTAGGTCTGGGCGTAATTCCCCTTCTCCTAAGATTAGTAATTGCCAGTCGGTATATTGGGGTGCAATGGTAGCAAAAGCTTTTAAGAGTAGGTCGAATCCTTTTTGGTGAGTTAAACGTCCCATGGCTACTAACCACTTTTGTTGGGGATTAACACCAGCAGGTAAGGTAAAGGAGTCTGTCTGTTTTGCTGGTACGGCTAAGGGATTGTAAATTACTGTTTTTTGCTGTGGGGATAGCCACTCAAAATATTGGTTTACTCCTTGGCTGCTACTAACTAATTTGGTAGCGAGGGGATAAACTAATCTCCTGAGGAAATGCCAACTTTTACCTAAATCATTTTGAGTCGGATTATTTTGTTCGCATACTAGTACTGGGTATTTAGTTGCTAGAAGGGATAATAAAGTTAAGACATTAGTTTTATCGAGAAAAGAAATAACTACATCTGGTTGCAAGGAGTTAATAGTTTGTCTGAGTTTTCTAAGGCGATAAAAATTATTAGCTAAACCATGAATGGGAGTAGGAGATTGTTTGGCAACCTGGAGGGCAATGCGATCGATTTGGGGGGAAAGTTGATAAAAATCTGTTTCTTCCCCTGCAATAGTTATTAAACTAACTTGATGACCTCGCTGAGAAAAACCTTCAGCTAATAAGACTGCTGCTCTTTCTGCACCACCGCCAGAAAGGGAAGGAAGAACTAAAGTTAAACGCATAATAAAGTTAATTAATAATTTTTTTGTTTAATTGCTTACGGACAAAGGTAAAAGTATAAATAAAAGAAAATAGATAAACACAACTAGTTGACAAAGCAATTCCTTGAATGCCAAACCAGTTGATAAATAAATAATTCAAGCTGATATTTATGGCTAAGTTACAAGCAGAAACTCGAAAAAGAATATAGTTTTTTTCCAAAGCATTAATTAATTTAACTGCTAAAATATTGGCGATATAAAAAGGTATTTGTAAAGCATAAAAAGCTTGAATTTGAGCGACTGTAGTAGTATCGGCAGAAGTAAAAGAACCTCGCTCCAATAATAGCCTAACTATCGGTTCGGAAAAGAAAACCATGATGATAGTTAAAGGTAAAGTCGTTACAAAAATGGCTTGCAAATACCGCGTTAAGGTAGCATCTACTCCGCGCCAATCTTGTTGAGCAATCATTTTAGCAAAATAGGGAATAATTGCCGTACCCAAAGCAGTAGCAATTAAACTTATGGGGGAAGCAATCAGACGGTTACTATAATTAAGAGCAGCAACACTTCCAGGGGATAACATAGCTGCCATAGATTGGTCTACAGGAATAGCACTACAAATCAATAAAGCTCCCGCAATAGTAGGGGCATATTGACTGACAACCTGACGCAAGTGAGAATTATAACCATACCAGCGCGGACGCAAGGATAATTTTTGCTGAGATAACCCAATTCCCAATAAAACCGTCTCTAAGGCAGTACCACCAACTAACCCAGCGACAAGAGTATAAATATTGCCATTAGGGATAGCCAATAATAAGCTAATAGTTAAAATGGGGGTCATAATCGGGGCAACCGCAACTAAAATAAACTTCTCTCCTGCGTTGAGGATTGCTCCCCAGATCGTGTTAATACCACTCAGCAAAACTATCGGCGCGATCGACCATAGCAAATGACAGGTTAGGTTCAGTTTTTCGGGGGTAAACCCAGAGGCAATTATTCTTAGATACCAAGGCGCAGCCATGACCATTACTAAGCTGGTTAGTAACAATAATGCCAAACTGCAAATAGTGGTACTGGCAAATAGTCTTTGGGCTGCTTTGAGTCCTTCTTGCTCTCTTACGCGAATGTAGGTAGGCATAAAGGCAGCATTAAGAGAACCCGCTACCACATTGACAACCAAAGCAGGAATAACTAGAGCAATTAAAAAGGCATCTAATTTGTCTTCCGTACCAAATTGCCAAGCAATTAGTAGTTCTTTGCCAATGGCGGTTAGTTTAACCAAGGCGGTAAAGGCAGCAACGGTAAATACTGCTGCAAAAATCTGACGATTAATCGAGCTAATCGTTATTTTTTGCCAAATAGAAAATAAGGAGCGTAAGGACTGGTTTTTCATGGTTATACCAATTCTTAAAAGCAATAAGAGACTTAGTAGAGGACAACTGATTACTGATTACTCCCCAGATCGGGCTTAGATTCAACTATAATGCTGGTTAACAAAGAGTTATAGCCAGTAGACTCTTCCCAAACATCTTGATTGGCTAATCGGATAGAATATTCAGGTCGATCGCGCAATCTGGGACTGGAATCGGGTAAATTTAAGAAAACCTGATACTCGCCTGTGGGCATATTAAGCTTGATTTTGCTAGTTAAGTTAATAACTTGTTGTTGTCCTGGCAGCCAAGTTCTGGGGTCTTCTTGTAGTGGGAAATGATATTCTGCTTTGGTTTTGCTATGACGCAGGACTAGTTCTACATCCCTAGGATTATAAGGACTCGACCAACCATCATTAGTAATGGTTAATTTCATCTCCAAGCTATCCCCTGGAAAAAGTTTCTCTTTGGGAACTGCTAATTTTAGGGCGCGAAAACGATAGCCAAGCTGAAGACTAACTTGTTGAAAACAACCTTGAGCTTTCCATTGTTTGTATATTTCCTGTAAAGGATCGTAGGACTTTAAAATATTAAGGGTACTCCAATGCCTTGACCTTAATTCTTTGACAACTGTAGGACAATCGAGGACTTCAGGGGTAGGTTGGCAAAATTCTCCACCCTGGACGACATAGAGGTTTTCTTGGCTAAGCCATTTTTTCTGTTTGGCTAATTCTCTTGGTTCGGTAGTACTAAAAGTTCCCCCTTGATCTTCACCATAAAGCAGACAATCGTTATAAAACCCAGTTCTCGCTCTTGGTGTATTTTGCCAAGCTTCTCTGGGCGTAAGATGATGGTTATTACCCAAAGCCGATCGCTTGTGATGGGGATATCTCATTGCCACCATGCGCTCAGAAGGAACAACAGATAGAGCTTTCAACAAAATGTCTTTTCTAGCTTGAGGTTTGTGATGTAAACCATGACTAGAACGATTCCATTCTCCCCAATAACCAATAAAACCAGCTTCTACATAAGCGATCGCATCATAGTTATCCTGCAAAACTGGTTGGAGTTGTGACCAATGACTGATAATTCTCTCTTGAGAAGCATCGTCTCCTCCATTTTCCCAATTGTAGGAAAAACGAAGAATGAGCTTAATTCCTGCTTGTCTGGCAGTTTCTAAATCTGTTGCAACTTTGTCCAGAAATTTTTGAGATAAGTGTTTATGGCGGAAATCAGCGATTAGGTAAATTCGGCGAGCTAAAGTAATATTTTTCTCTCGCAAACTTTTTAACTCATCTACGGTTAAAGCTGGTGCAGGTTCATTTCCTAAAGGATCGAAGGCTGCATAAAAACCCCTTTCAGGATTAGCAAAATTTGCGTTCTGATCTGCCTGGTAAGTAATGGTTCTCATCTCAGGCAGAGAATTAGCTACGGGACGATAGATTACTGCGGTTAAGAGACTTAAGCCCAAACCAACAGTAATACAAACCTTTCTGTTAGTGCTGTTCATCGCATTTGTTTCTGACTAACTAAGTTTTTTAACTCTGTTCCCTGGATAGGTTGGTAGAAAAGATAACCTTGTCCGTAGTTACAATCGATCGCTTTGAGTTGATTCAGTTGTTGTTGATTTTCTATACCTGTAGCGATCGCTTGGAGAGGAGAACTTTGCACCTGAGCGATAATACTATCAATTAGTTCTAGACTCTCTTTATCTTTGTCCATGCGGTTAACTAGATAGCGATCGATTTTGACTCGATCGAACTGTTCGTAAAGTAAACCCAATTGAAACTGATTGTGCAAACAACCCAGTCTGCCTAAATTATCTATTTGTAGTTGAATACCTAAAGCTCGTAATTGAGGAAGAATTGCGATCGCACTATGAGGATTTTCTCTTAAAACATTTTCGGCTATTTCTAGAACTAAACTATTAGGAGTTAAATTATATTTAGTTAGATTGCGCTGAAGTTGTTTGACTAGGCTAGGTTGTAGTAACTGTACGCTAGGAATGTTAATACTAACTTTCCCCTCATAGAAAAATTCTTGCTGCCAAGTATACAGTTGACGACATACTTCTTCGATTAACCAGTTGGTAATAGGAACGATTGAGCCAGTTTCTTCAGCTAAAGAGATAAATTTAACAGGGGTAATCTGACCTAAATGGGGATGATTCCAGCGCAAGAGGGCTTCTAGTTCGATAATTTTCTCAGAGGTTAATTCGACGATAGGCTGATAGTGAATGCAAAATTCTTGTCTAGATAATGCTCGCTGAAACGCTTGTTCTATATCTTGAGTAATTAAGTTTCTAGAACTAACAAATTTTGAAGATAAAGCCTCTTTTTTCTCAGGAATAGACTGAGATAATAAAGCTTCTGGCTGATTGTCGAGGATATTTTTGGGTATTTTATCTAGTGCATATTTAGGCTGATATCCAGTAACTAATTGCTCTAATAAAAAGAGAATCAGATCGGTATTGTTTTTGACTGCTGCTTGGTGGAGTAAGGATACTGTTAAATCTAAATTCTTAACCACCATCTTACTAGCATTTTTTACTACCAAAAGTTTTTGGTGTTGAGTAGGTTCGTATTCTTCTCCAGGGATAAACAACTCTTCGTACAGCTTTTCTCCAGGACGTAAGCCAGTGAAAATGATGTCAATATCTTTTCCTACTTCATAGCCAGAGAGACGAATCAAATCCTTAGCCAGATCGACAATTTTAACTGGTTGACCCATATTCAGCATCAAGATTTGTCCTCGAAGATCTAACACAGAAGCTTGCAATACTAACTGCACTGCTTCAGGAATGGTCATAAAATAACGGCAAATCTCAGGGTGAGTGATAGTTACAGGACCACCTTTAGCTATTTGTTTTTTGAAAGTGGGTACAACACTACCCCTACTCCCTAAAACATTACCAAAACGAACTACTACAAAAGGCTTACCACTGGTTTTAGCTGCTTGCAAAACCATCATCTCTGCAACTCGCTTACTAGCACCCATTACGTTAGTCGGGTTAACTGCTTTATCTGTAGAAATCATCACCAATTTCTGGACATCGTATTCTACCGCTAGATCGACTAAATTTTTTGTCCCGATTACATTATTGGTAATTGCTTCGGCTGGATTTGCCTCCATCAGAGGAACGTGTTTGTGAGCAGCAGCATGAAAGACGACATCTGGTTGATATTTCTTAAAAGCCTGCTCTACTCGAGCGCGAAAACGAAGATCGGCAATAAAGGTAACAATATTGGTTAATTTCTTTTCACTATTATTTTCTTGTTGGAGTATTTGTAAAACTTGTTGTAATTCTTGCTGGATATTAAAAATAGAGTTTTCCCCATGTCCTACTAATACCATTACCTCAGGACGACAGCGGAAGATTTGACGACACAGTTCACTACCGATCGAGCCTCCTGCACCAGTAATTAGTACTTTCTTACCCTGGGTAAAGCGTAAAACTTTTTCTGTATCGGTTTCTATGGGTTCTCTTCTGAGTAAGTCTTCAATTTTAACTTCTCTAACTACATTCAAATTCTGACGATTATCCAGAATCTCATTAATACTAGGAATAGTACTAGTTTTTATCCCAATTGCCTGACAGATATCGACAATCTCTCTAATTACTTTTCCTGGTGCGGTAGGCATAGCAATTACTACCTGACGAATATTAAGAGAAGAAATAATTTCTGGTAGCTGGAAATGATTGCCAACAATGGGAATTCCTCTAATTTGTAAATTTAATTTTTGAGGATCATCATCAATAAAAGCAACAGGATAAAGACCAAGTTTTGGGTTTCTTTGTATATTATTAAGCATTGATACCCCAGCATTTCCTGCCCCGACAATTAGGACGCGATCGCGACGATAAAATCTCTTTCTTTTATTTTGATTTTCTCTTTCTACTAGGCGCAGACTAAAGCGAATACCTCCGACTAAAACCAAACTAAGAATTCCATCTAGTAGGGGTAAAGAACGAGGAAAAAGATATAAATCTGGATAACTAAAATAGTTTAAAATGCTAATTAAAATAAATTCGATAATTACTGCTACAGATATTAAATTAGTAATCTGATTTAGTTCATCAATACTGGCATATCGCCAATAGCGTCGATAAACACCAAAGTTACAAAAAAGACCTAACTTAATAACTAAAAAAATTAAAGTTGCTAAAGGAATTGCGTATTTATATTGTTCTAGGGCAGCAATTCTATCTAATCTTAAAAAGATACTTAATAAAGGTGTGGCTAAAAAAACTATGGCATCCAGAATAAAAAAGTGCCGATTGTTTAAAGTCAGGAGTTTTTGATCGAGCTTACTAATCATGAAAAATAATTCCTAAAAAGTAAATACTATGAGGCAATCTTTATCAAGACTTGATGTGATTTTAAATATTTCTTTAACTTTGGAAATGATTTGGCTTAAAAATAAATCAAAACAGTAAAGAAGATAAATTTATTCCATGTAATAGTCGTAAGTTTGCATCAGTAAATTACAGGTGATATTTCCTAATTTATCAGTGCTTCTGTCAGGCTGCCATAGGATTTTATTAAAGATATTGTGTAGATATAAAATCTGGTTTACTGCAATTTCAAGAATGACCAATTATTAAACATTGAACATTGAACATTGAACATTTGGGATTCAAGCCTACTTCCAAACAAATGATAAATAATAAATGACCAATGAAATAAAAATATTCTCATTAACAGGAAAACTACTATACCCTGATACTATATTTGAACAACATCTTTAAGAAATCATCATAAATAATCATGGAAGCAGACATAAACGAACGCAAAATACTAACAGGATTAAGTTCTCAAACTTACGAACATCCCTTCGATCGACAGGCATTAATTTCTTTAGAAAAAATGCCAGGCATTTCCTTAATGTTTAAAAAAATCAATGAATACGGAATCGATCGCTTATTCGGTTTTAAATTCAATGCGATGTGCATGAGAGTTAACAAACGTAATTTCCCCGATCTGTACCAAGCCTTTACAGAAGCTTGTAATATTATTGATGTTTTACCAATTCCCGAACTTTATCTGATTCATGGCACTGGATATATCAAAACTCTAACTATTGGTGCCAATAAACCAATGGTAATTATTAATATTGATGGACTAGAATCCCTAACCCACGAGGAATTATTGTACGTTTTTGGTCACGAATTAGGACATATTAAAAGTAAGCACTTACTCTATCACCAAACAGCTTTAATTCTACCTGGGTTGGGTAAAGTAATTGCTAACTCTACTTTAGGATTGGGGGGTTTAGCAACTAATGGGGTTGAATTTGCCTTATATCAATGGGTAATGATGGCTAAATTAACTTCCGATCGAGCGGGATTACTTGCCTGTCAAGATATTAATACCGCTACCAGTGCTTTAATTAAGCTAGCAGGTTTACCAGGTAAGTATATTAACGTTAATGTAGTCGAAGAATTTATGGCCCAAGCCCGCGATTTTGGTAATTATAATCTCGATCGTCTTGATAAGTTTACCAAGATGCTTAGTTTTATGGAACCAATGCACCCTTGGACAACTCTACGGGCTGCTGAGTTACTCAAATGGATAGATTCAGGAGAATACCAAGCTTTACTATCAGGAGAAAATACTGAACCTGAAGAACATTCGGAAGAATGGGATTTTTTAACTTCTTGGGAAATGAGTTAAAAAACTTAGCATTATTATATGGCGGTTCTCGAATCGCTGAGGTACAAAGTTTTGCGTTTTAAGGCAGAAGTTAAATGTATCTCATTAAATCTTGTTTTGATTGTCTTTTGTCTTTTGTCTAAATAACCAATGACCAATGACTAATAACTAACAACCAATGACCAACACAAATTGTATGGTCTTAGACCGATTTAATATTACTCAAAACCCAAAAATGCTTTTTCTACAAGATGTTATTTCTCCGACTAAAGTCAAGGAGCTATTTCAACAACATCTTTCTCTTATCACCAACAAATACCAACTCGTTCAAATTGAAGTAATTCGCTATAAACCACAAAAACGTTGCTTAATTGAATATACTTTCCAGGGAGAAAATACCCTAGTTTTAATCGGCAAAATTCGAGCTAAGGGAACAGATAAAAAAAGTTACGATCTACAAAAAAAACTTTGGCATAATGGATTTAATTGTAATTGTAGATGATATTATTTCCTAAGCTCATGAACCGAATTCTTATTGCTGAAGACGAACCAAGAATTGCTTCTTTTTTAGAAAAAGGATTACGTGCAAAAGGTTATGCAACGACAACTACTACTAATGGTCTTAAGGCACTTTCTCTAGCATTAGAAGATAGTTTTGATTTGCTCTTGCTTGATTTAGGACTTCCAGATAAAGATGGTTTAACTGTTCTCGAAGAATTAAGAGGACAAGGAGCAACTTTCCCAATTATTATTATGACTGCTCGTCATAGCATTCAAGATAAATTAACTGGATTCAAAAAAGGTGCAGATGATTACATCACCAAACCATTCCGTTTTGCAGAACTAGTAACAAGAATTCGTCAGCAAATGCCTACTTCGGGTCAAGCTATGGAAAAAGACTACAAGATAGACTGACACTAAATCTGATTATCAAAGTATACTTTGCCAAATTTGACTAAAACCTTTCTAACCTCTGACTTCCTTAGTTTTACTGAGAAAAATAATTTTTAATGGAAAAAATAGTTGTTAATTTCTGAGTAATTACGATGGCGATTTTATATGGTTTAAGCTTATCTTTGATAAGTTAAAAGTACTCCGTTATTTTACGGCGGAATATACTTTGATACAGTAAACTTAGACAATTAATAGTATTATTTATGTCTCAGGATACGAGCCATCTACAAGTAATAGAAAAGTTTTCTTTTATATATACTCTTACTTATTCAAAGGATAAAAAAGCTAAACAAATAGGTAAAAACTTATCTGTAGACATTCAACAATTGACGGATACTCCTCAAAAAGAGTCGTGCGATCGACTTGTTCATTCGTCATCATCAGATTCAGTAACTCTATCTTCAATTTTAGGATTGCCTAATCTTACTGCTGTTAATGGATCGGGTTTATGTTTACTAGATAAATTGGATTCTGATTATTCTCTAGATTTCTCTGAACAAATAAAATTATCGGAAGAAGAACGTAAAAACGATAGTTTTATTAGTAAGCATTTAGGCAAAATTGTTTTTGCACTATCTTCTAGCTATCTTATTGGCGTAGTTTGGTGGCTGACTGGACATAGTTATTACGGGAAGCTTTTTCCCTTTTCTACTTTAAGAACCTTACTCAATATGTCAGAGCAACAAATATCTGCTGCTGATTTACAGTTTATTGATTATCTGAAGCGATCGCTGGAAAATATTGAACATCAAAAAGCAACACAATTAAGCGATTCAGCTACTAAAGCCGAAAATTCTGATGTAGTGTATATTCCCGTCTACAACCTCAATAATAATAATTCTGTCTCAGCAACAGATAGTTTTCCTTCTACATTTCCTCTCAACTCTTCAATTAATTCTCCTCTACCTATTCCTGTTGTTCCACCACCTCCACCAGTGCAATCACCTACATCAACTTTGCCTGCCTCTCCGATGATGAATAGTAGCAGTACAGCAGTAAAACCATCCTCTCCCACAAATACCAAGAAGAGTTCTAGTGCTTCTACATCTTCGCTCAAAGACTATACTTTAATCGGTATAGTTGAATTAGGAAAGCGATCGGCTGCTTTATTTAAAGTTGATGGTTTGACTAAAAGAATTTGGGTAGGAGAAGAATTAAATAATAAAGGTTGGATTTTAGATTCTGTGGTTAACCAAAAAGCAAAAATCACCCGCCAAGGAGAAACGCGCTATCTCAGTGTTGGTGAAAAGTTCTAAAACTTGTTTCTTCTCTCAGCGTTGGTGATTTAAGCTATAAAGCTTCTAATAAGAATGCTTGCTGTCCTTCGGTTTCAAAAGTTTAGTTACTTAGAGGATGTCTGAAAAGTCTAAATAATTGCGATCGCGAACAGCAAAAAGAAAAACTCTCGCTAAATTAAATCTGTCAATAGCTTAAAAAGACAGGAAACGAGAGT
>JAAUYH010229921.1_pt1 | contig 24715 bp, 20 predicted proteins | sample 7278061 | NCBI WGS metagenome assembly JAAUYH01 (sample SAMN14350203, study PRJNA611818) | marine sediment metagenome | isolation source: surface marine sediment (0.6m) | place: French Polynesia: Moorea | collected 2018-08 | reverse complement strand
GAAAATGACCAAGAGGATTTAACAGTGTTAAATCCCTACAAGGGTGGATTTGTAGGGACATAATACCATTATGTCCTCATCATTTCTCACATATCATTACTGATTGCTATAGGTTTTAATGTTCGTTAATAGGTTTTATCTTTATTGCAACAAAGTTTTGAAGATGAGTTTCCTGAAGTAACAGAAATTATGGAATTTTATTATACCGAGATTAAACTTCCTGAAATGTGGCAATAAATTAGAAACTGAGAAGACTTTACTAAACTTAATGATACTTCTGACCCAGTAAGCCTTAGATTGATCTATGAGTAGCTTTGTCAGTGTCATCGACAAGTTACGAATTGAATGTTTCAGTAAAAGTCCTAAAACCAAATTATGACCCCGATAACAACAGACGTTACCACCCCTCAACAAACTTCCTTACCCCCTAGCGATGCAAAAACACGGGTCAGTGAGTTCATGAAAACCCTTCAAGATGAAATTTGCCAAGGACTCCAACAAGCAGACGGGAAGGGTCAATTTCAGGAAGATAGTTGGCAGAGAGAAGAAGGGGGGGGTGGCCGTTCTCGTGTCCTTAGAGACGGTAATTTATTAGAACAAGGTGGGGTAAACTTTTCTGAAGTGTGGGGAAAACAGTTACCTCCCTCCATCCTTAAACAGCGTCCCGAAGCAGAAGGCCACGGTTTCTACGCCACAGGAACCTCTATGGTACTCCATCCCCGCAACCCTTATGTTCCCACTGTTCACCTTAACTATCGCTATTTTGAAGCGGGGCCAGTGTGGTGGTTTGGCGGTGGTATTGACTTAACTCCCTATTATCCCTTTGCCGAAGATGTCGTTCAGTTTCATCGCACATTAAAGGAAACTTGCGACAAACATCACCCCGAATATTATCCCGTGTTTAAACCCTGGTGTGATGAATATTTCTATCTCAAACACCGTCAAGAAACCCGTGGGATTGGAGGTCTTTTCTTTGACTATCAAGATGGGACTGACCCCTTATATCGCGGTCCCCATGCAGATAAAGCAGCAGCAAACTATAGTAATCAATTATCTCCTTTAACCCCTCGGACTTGGGAAGAAATATTTGCCTTTGTCAATGACTGTGGACGAACCTTTTTACCCGCTTATCTTCCTATTGTGGAAAAACGTCGTAATACAGAATATGGAGACAGAGAACGACAATTTCAATTGTATCGTCGGGGACGGTATGTAGAATTTAATTTAGTGTACGATCGCGGCACCATTTTCGGTCTACAAACCAATGGTCGAACCGAATCAATTTTAATGTCTTTACCTCCTTTGGTTCGTTGGGAATACTGCTATCAACCGGAACCCAATACCCCCGAAGCTGAGTTATATGATACTTTCCTAAAACCGCAAGATTGGGCTAACTGGAACGCTTAAAAGAGGCAGAGGGAGACTGGGAGACTGGGAGACTGGGAGACTGGGAGAGGGGGAGACTGGGAGAGGGGGAGACTGGGAGACTGGGAGAGGGGGAGACTGGGAGAAATCATTGATAGATATTCCCCCCCTCACCCCATCACCCCGTCACCTCGTCATCTTATCCCTCCCCACACTCCTTGTCTAATTTGTTCTTGAGAAGCGTTACAATGATGCCCATTAGCCTAAATAGTATCTAACAAGGGAATGAACCAACAGCATCAATTGAGACAAGGGCAATTTATACCCCTAAAATGGGTCAAAGGGCTGATCTTACTATTACTCCTCAGCATAGTTGCCTGTCAATCGAGTCAGCAAGGAAGCCAAACCGTAGAAACCTCCGGCGAAACCAGAGACGAAACCAATTTAAAACTACAAAATGCAACCCTAGAACAATCCAACGCTGAAGGAGAAATTCTTTGGAAAATACAGGTAGATGAGGCTAAATACAGTCCCGATCGCAAAACAGCTAATTTAACCGCCGTTAAAGGCAATATTTTTGAAGATGGGAAAGTCGTCTTACAGGTAAAATCGGATTATGGCGTTATCCAGAAAGACGGGGCCGAGATTTTTCTCAAAGAGAATGTGGTGGCGGTAGACCCTCGTAATAAAGCAGTTCTTCGTAGCGAAGAAGTGGAATGGCAACCCAAAGCATCCCTATTAACCGTTCGCAAAAACGTTCGAGGTTCTCACCCTCAACTCGAAGCATCGGCCAATGAAGGTAAATATAACACCCGTGAACAAAAATTAGAATTAAACGGGAAAATTAAAGCCACTTCCGAACAACAACGATTAAAGTTAGAAACAGAACATTTAATCTGGGAAGTTGCCAAACAAACGGTGATCGGCGATCGCCCCTTAAAAATGATCAAGTTCCAAGATAAAACCATTACCGATCGCCTCGTCGCCAATAAAGCGAGGGTTCTATTAGATAAAAAACAAATTATCGTTAAAGAAAATATCGAATATAAATCCCTGAAACCCCCTCTACAAATAGCCACTAACGAAATTATTTGGCACTATCAAACCCGTCAAGTTTATTCCAGCGAACCGGTGCAATTGATTCAATACGCCCAAAATATCACCATTACCGGTAACGAAGGTCATGTTAACCTAGCAGAAAATATGGCTTATCTTAAAGGAGGGGTGAAAGGAAACAGTCAAATGAATGATAGTAAATTGTATGCCAATAATTTAACCTGGAATATCGTCAATCAAACCATTGAAGCCGATGGGAATGTCATTTATGAACAAAATCAAAACCCGAAGTTTAATTTAACCGGAGAAAAAGCCGTCGGTACGTTAGTTGATAATAATATTGTGGTCACGAATAGCGATCGCCAACAACGAGTCGTTACCGAAATTTTCCCAGAGTAAAATGAGTTTAAATCCTTGTATTGTTCTCGTCAAACTTGATTATTTGTTTAGTCAGCGTATCGCGCCAGAATTGCAAGAAGCTGGCTATACACCCATTATTATTAATGATAGCCGTCAAGCTATTGAAAATGTGAAAACCCATCAACCTGCAATGGTGATGATCAATTGCCAGCTTAATGATAACACCGGATTTACCCTTTGTACGCAGTTGAGAAAACTGCAACCATCCCTCATTTTAATTATGATGATTAATACAGAAACCGTCGAAGAAAGGGTGGCTTGTTTAGAAGCAGGGGCCGATGATTATCTCTTAAAAACCGATTATAGTCCAGCACTGTTAAAATTAGTTCGCTTTTATTTAACCCCACCTCAAGTTGTTAAAGAACAATTACAATATAAAGATATTATTCTTGACTTGACAACACGACAACTTTTTGTTAACAATAATCCTATTGCTTTAACCATGAAAGAATTTGAATTACTTAAATATCTGATGTCTCATCCTCAAGAAGTATTAAGTCGAGAGAAGATTTTAGAAAATGTTTGGGGAGAAGACTTCCAAGGAGAATCTAACGTCATTGAGGTTTATATTCGTTATTTACGGCTCAAAATAGAAAATGAGAATCATAAACGCTTAATTCATACCGTTCGTGGAGTGGGTTACGTTTTGCGAGAAGGATAACCGGTAAGGTGGGAAGGGATTTGTAAAATTTATTTTTGAAACAATTTATCAAATATTATGTTCAAAACGATTAGTTTTATTTTTTTAATTAGTCTTTTTTTAATGGGATGTTCCTCTTCTACCCAGGCAAAATATACCAAAGAGGGAACCCAAGAAATTACAGACAAGGGGCAATACCTTCCCATTGAAGCGACGGTTCAAATAGAAGAAACCCTGATCGAGTTAGAAGTAGCCAAAACCCCCCAACAACAACAAATTGGCTTAATGTATCGTCAATCTTTAGATAAAAATCGAGGCATGATTTTTGTGTTTGAACAGCTACGTCCAGTTAGATTTTGGATGAAAAATGTTAATATTTCTTTAGATATGATTTTTCTGGCCAATGGTAGAGTAAAAGCTGTTTTAGACAATGTTCCCCCTTGTAGTGTTGATCCCTGCCCCACTTACGGACCCGAAAACTTAGTTGACCAAGTGATTGAACTACCCGGCGGAAGGGCGAAAGAGTTAGGGATTGAAGCAGGAGATGAACTAGAAATTAAATTTATAGAAAATACCTCTTGGAAGCCTTAAAACAATAATAAGTTTTATGAACCAAGGGTTTGACAAATATCTATAGATTTTCTAAATTATTTATAATACGATCTACACATAACATAGAGAGAAGAACTTACTCCACCTGAGTTCGGAGTTCTAAGTTACCCCTTAGACTTACCTCAGGCATATTTTAGCAATGAGATCATCAGAGAAAAGAGATTCGTTGATTTTGCAAGTTATCTCTATAGTTGCCTGACATTAAACCTAAATTAGTTTAATAATAAAAGGCAGTTAAATTTGATAGATGCTCATCAGTAGATTGGTTGATGGTGTGAAGAGAAACAAGAAGAATAACTGAATAATTCTGGCCAAAAAGTTGTTTTTCTGATAACTGAATGTATTGAGAAGAAAACAGGGGATAAATAGGATGAAATATCCTAAAAACTTAGCCTGTATCCAGTTAGCTTTCTAAAAAAAAGTTATATCTATACCCATTAACTCAAAGCTCAATCAATTATCACCAGAAGCAAAAATCATGATCAGTTCTTAGAACCCAGACCATTATTTGTGATTACTCCTCAAGGTAAGATTACTATGTCACACACCACCTACAAACAATTCTTACGTTTTTTACACGAAGAACTATATTTATCTGCTGACTCCATTGCTGTTGCTCAACGTTCTATGGAACAAACCCAAGGGCCGTTACCGATGCTTTTGTGGCAATATGGTCTCATTAATTTATACCAATTAGATAAAATCTACGATTGGTTAGACTGTCCCTCTAACACCAGTAACCAAGAGCATTGAGTTGGAGACCTGACCCCGAACAATAAGAAGACATAGTTAAATAATAGAACATTCACCCAAAAAGTTTATACAATCTTCCTAACCAGGAGCGTTAATCCATTGAGTATTCATGACCTTTAACTATGGACGGGAAATCTGCGGTAATTTAAGCACGGCCCAATCAAGGGAATGGTTGATTACTAACGGCATTGGGGGCTATGGTTGCGGGACAATATCAGGGGTCATTACCCGTTGTTATCATGGGTTATTGATTGCTGCGTTGAATCCACCACTGAAGCGAACCCTACTCCTTTCAAAACTGGATGAAACCATCCAATACGATTATCAAACCTATTCTTGCTTTACAAACCGTTGGTTCGATGGGACGATTTCTCCCCAAGGCTATTTGAACATTGAGAGTTTCCGCTTGGAAGGGACGATTCCCGTTTGGACCTTTGCTTGTGGAGATGCACTGATTGAAAAAAGAGTTTGGATGCAGCAAGGGGAAAATACCACCTACACCCGTTATACCTTTAAACGAGGCAGCAAAGCTTTACAATTATCCATCAAAGCCCTAGTTAACTACCGTGATCATCATGGAACCACTCAATCAGGACAGTGGAAAATGGGGGTAGAAGAAGTACCAAAGGGCCTATGTGTCACCCCCTATGCAGAAGCAACCCCCTTTTATCTGTGGGGCCAAGGGGCAGAAGTCACCTTAAACTATCATTGGCATTTGGGCTATGATTTAGCCATGGAACGATATCGGGGATTATGGGATCGAGACGATCACTACAATGCCGCCACCTTTAACAGAACCCTCACCCCCGGAGAGTCTTTAACCATTGTCGCTAGTACCAACCCTCAATTCCCTTTAGAGGGAGAAGTCGCCCTGCAACAACGCTACGATTATGAACAGGGGTTACTCAAACGCTGTTCCCATTTTTCCCGTCCTTGGGTGAAACAATTGGTCTTAGCGGCGGATCAATTTATTGTTGAACGCCCTTCCACCCATAACCCAGAGGGCAAAACCATCATTGCTGGTTATCCTTGGTTTGCAGACTGGGGACGAGATACCATGATTGCTTTACCTGGGTTAACTTTAACCACAGGCCGGCCTGATATTGCTCACGATATTCTCAGTACCTTTTCTAAATACCTGGACGGGGGAATGTTACCCAATGTTTTCCCCGATGATAGCCAAACCCCTCAATACAACACAGTAGACGCTATCCTTTGGTATTTTGAGGCCATCCGTGTTTACTATAGCGTCACAGGAGATATTACCCTACTCAAAGACCTTTATCCCCTCCTACAAGATGTGATCGAATCTCACCGTCAAGGAACCCGGTACAATATTCATCTTGATAGCGATCATCTGATCTATGCGGGTCAAGAAGGCACTCAGTTAACTTGGATGGATGCCAAAGTAGGGGAGTGGGTGGTAACCCCTCGTCACGGTAAACCCATCGAAGTGAATGTTCTTTGGTACAACGCCCTAACAATTATGATTGAAATTGGGGACATTTTAGGACAACCCACCGGGGAATATAAAACCATGGCCCGTCATACCCATGCCGGCTTTCAACGTTATTGGCATCCTTCCCTCAAATATTGTCAGGATGTCCTGGATAGTCCCAATGGCCACGATAAGTCCATGCGGCCCAATCAAATTTTTGCCGTTTCCCTACCCCACAATAAAACCACTGCACCTTTACTCAAACCCGAACAACAAAAGTCAGTGGTGGATACGGTGGCGAAAATGTTAATTACCTCCCACGGACTGCGATCGCTTTGTACCACCCATCACCAATATCAGGGCCGTTACGGGGGAGATCAAGTGTCGAGGGATAGAAGTTACCATCAAGGAACGGTGTGGGCCTGGTTAATTGGTCCGTTTGTGGAAGCCCATTGGCGAGTTTATGGCGATCGCAACTTGGCTAATAGTTTTCTTGAACCCATGGCCAACCATCTCAATGATGGGTGTGTGGGCAGTATTAGCGAAATTTTTGATGGGGATGCCCCGATGATTCCAAGAGGCTGTTTTGCCCAAGCTTGGAGTGTAGGGGAAGTGTTAAGGGTTTGGGCTAACATTAATGAATTGTCTTAAATAAACTATCCCAAATTAACCAATGAGTTTAGATTATGATCTCGTTATTATTGGTCATACCTTAGAGGCTTTTTTTGCAGCTTCACAAGCCATAAAATACAAAGCAAGAGTGGCTTTAGTTTTGGGAGACCTCAATAATAATAATTGGCATGAACCTGATAGTTTAATGCTTAATTATTTAATGGACATTGATCGTCATTGGCATTATTTAACTCAATGGGATCTGAACATTAATCCCGTTTCTAATTTAGATTCTCAGCAAATCAAACAATGGAGACATGAAGTTAAACAAGATATCAAACTTGTCAACCCTTTAGACAAATTAGCCCATTTAGGGGTAGATATTATTGAAGAATCAGGAGAATTTTGTCGTCTTCCTCAGTTGGGTTTGGTTCTCAACAATAGAACCTTGCGATCGCGTCGTTATTTGTTAGCGACGGGTTCCATCTCTAGGATTCCTAATATTCAAGGACTAACAGAGGTTGGCTATATTGTTCCGGAAATATTAGACATAGATACACTTCCCCAAAATATCGTAATTCTCTCACAAACCTCTTTAGGTATTGAACTCGCACAACAATTAAACTATTTAGGGAAAGACATTACTCTAATTGTTGAAACATCTAATATTTTACCCCAAGAAGATGAGCAGATTGTACCGTTAATTCAAGCTATCTTAGAAACAGAAGGAATAAAATTACTAAGTAACTGTCCAATTACGCAAGTCAGAAAAATTGAAGGTAAAAAATGGATACAAGCAGGAAATGAAGCCATAGAAACTGATGAGATTATTATCATCAATCAAACAAAACAAAATATAAAAGGATTAAATTTAAAAGGGGTAAAGGTTAACCTAGAAGCAGGACAAATTAAGATTAATAATAAATTACAGACCACAAACCCAAATATTTATGCTTGTCGTCATTCTTTTGCATCTAATATAGCTCAATATGAAGCCAGTATTGCTGTTAAAAATGCTATTTTTTATCCTTTTTTTAAAGTGAATTATACTTTCCATCCTACGCGAATTTTAACCAATCCTATTGTTTCAAGGGTGGGACTAAGAGAAACCGAAGCGAAACAAACATATAAAGATGATTTAATTATTATCAAACAAAATTATAAAACCTTAGTTAAAGTAAAAATAGTCAACGAAACCACTGGATTTTGTAAATTAATCACTCGTCGTAATGGTCTAATTTTAGGGTGTCATATCATTGGTCATAATAGTGATGAAATCATTCATCTAGTTGCTTTAGCTATGAAAAATAAAATAAAAATTCAGCAAATTTCTCAATTATTTCCTTTATATGGAACAGCATCAGAAATCATATTACAAATTTCTCGAGAGTGGCAACAAAAAAAACATGAAGATAATAAATTATTCAATAATTGCTTAGAAAGTCTACTATTTTGGCGTAGAAAATGGAAGCTTTAAGAGAGTATTTATTCAACGAACACTAAAACCTAGTTCTGTAAGGTGGGCAAATCAAATATCTATCTAAATTATCCCTAATATCAGTTTTCAATTGGGTGTATCAATATTTTAGTTAAGTTGAGTGTGGGAAGTGTGGGAGGGGTGGGGAGTGTGGGGGGAATTTTTATTTTCATTGTTAGTCTATTGATATGAAAACTGCTGTAAAATAGAAAACTTTGTCCACCCTACGGTCTATTTTAGAGCAAAAAATGGAAGCTTTAAGAGAGTATTTATTCAACGAACACTAAAACCTAGTTCTGTAAGGTGGGCAAATCAAATATCTATCTAAATTATCCGTAAAATAGAAAACTTTGCCCACCCTACGGTCTACGAAAACCTAAATTCAGATAATTTAAGAATTTAAGGTGAGAGTTACCCACCCTATCCATGAAGAAGTTAAGAAGCTGATAAAATTTGTTCATCTAAACTAAAATCAATATCAGCTTCATCTCTTTTAGATGCTAAATAATCATTCTCAAACGAGTCTTTCAATCCACTAATTAAATCATATTCTGGTTGCCAATTTAATTCTCGCAATGCTTTATGAATATCAGCAAAAAAGTGCTGCATTCTTAAGGGAAAGGCTTTCTTTTTACCAAAGTCAAATTCTTTAGGTTCATAATGAACAATATTAAGATCATCAAGAGATTTTCCCGCAGCCACAGCGCAAGCTTTAGCTAACCCATCAAAAGTAACATAACGTTCCCCTGAAATGTTATAAATTTGTCTGATCGCTGTTTCATTTCCTAATACTGCAGTCATCCCTTTAACTAAGTCTTGAATATGACCAAACTGGGTAAAATGTAAGCCATTACCAGGAATAGGAATAGGCCGATTTCTGACAATTCGATCAAAAAACCACGCTTCTAAATCGTTATAATTTTGCGGTCCATAGATATAAGTGGGACGAATAGAAGTCCAAGGAATGCCTGATTTTTCTAAGTAACTTTCTGTCTCAAATTTTCCTTTATGACGACTATTGGGATCAACCTTATCCTCCTCAATATGAGGCATTTGATCGGACTTTAAATACACCCCTGCTGAACTGACATAAACAAAATGTTGAACCTTATTATTAAAGATTTCTACTAAGGGTTGAGTATCGCTTAATTCACGGCCATTGTTATCAAAAATAGCATCAAAATTCTCAGAAGCTAACTTTTCTTTTAACTGGTTAGCATCTTTGCGATCGCCATGAATTTCCGTTATTCCTTCAACGGGGGCCGGTTTATTTCCCCGATTAAATAGGACCACCTCATGACCTTGTTTAACTAATTCTTTGGTTAGATAAACCCCAATAAAACGGGTTCCCCCCATGATTAAAATACGCATATTTTCCTCAATTGTTTCTAGTGACTTTAGACTAGAATACTATAGTTTTGAAGAAATTTTTATTTTATTTAGTAATCAACTTATAAAAAATATAACTAAACAATTATTATCTTAAGTCTAAATCAGGATAACTATCAGGATATTCTAGCTTATCTTGATTAGACCAATACCATTCTTCTGTTTCTTGAATAACCTCTCCTAATGTTGGCCATGAATCTTCCCCAACCCAAATAGGACTATCTGAGAGTTCTTCTCCCGTTTCCCAATCAAAAAGATGTTTATGATGTATGTCTTTATGTTCTTGTCCTAGACTTAATACAAAAAAGACAAAAACTCAGAAATAAATACCGTTAACCTCTAAAGCATAATGAGTTAAGCTACTTTTTCGGGAGGAAGTCGACGAATTTCTGAATAAAATGCGCTGCGACTATACCCGTTTTGTCCTTTCATTAAACTGGTACGTAGTCGTAAGTTGGGACTAGCAAACCAGATTCTTTCTTCTAGGGAAAAATCCCCAACGTTAAGGGTAAGGGTTAACGCTTCATCTTCTCCTAAACTATAATGTCCTTGGAATGATGGTTGAGACTGAAAAGTTTGTATAATTTGCCCTGTTTGTGGCTGATGACTATCAGGAATAATAATCATGGTTGCGTTGCCAACTTGCTTTTTCTGGCTATAGTCAGTGGAACTATTCCAACTCGCTTTTTGACCACCAATCGCTCGATCGGGATCGATCCGATGTTGTTGACAAAGGGAAACCAGCAAAGAATCATCCGTGTCTAACCATTCTACGGTTAATTCTGATTTATGACTTTCTGCTTTTTCTGTATCAAACTGATAGCTACTGCGCTGAGAAAACCATTGGCCAACACATGATTCTAAAAAGGTTTGTATTTCCATGAACACTGCTCAATGATCGGATAAAAATAGGGTAACGGGTTACTTTAATCCCTGTCATTTTTCATGATTTAGGGAACTAAATGAGACTATTTGTGGCTATTTTCTAAGCAAACCCACAACCCTAATTGTATCATGACATCTCACCATTTCTTACAGCAGTTTTCATATCAATACATTAACATTGAAAACCGCTATTAGTCGTCTTGTTGAAGAAGGTTAAGAGAAAATAAAGCCGCTTCTCTGACTTGGGGTTGAGGATCTTTGGCTAAGAAGTTGAGTGCTGAAAGGCTCTTGTCTGTGTTAAAGTTGCCTAGAGCTTGTGCCAGACGTTGACGTACTAACCAGTCTTCGGCATCAGCAAAGCGCAAAATGTCGTCAATGGCATCAAAAGCGCGAATTTCTCCTAATGCGGCGATCGCTGCTTGCTGCATCACCGTTTCCTTGCTATCTAAAGCCTGTAACAAAAGGTTTTTGGCGCGAACATCCCCTATGTTACCCAAGGATACAGCCGCACTAAAACGCACTAACCACTGAGTATCCTCGTAGAAGGCTCTGGATAAGGGTTCGTAGGCACGAGGATCTTGAAGATATCCTAAGGCACCAGCAGCATCAGCCCGAATCCCATAGTCCGGGTCGGTTTCTAATAGTTTAACTAGGATCGGGTAACATTCGTCGGTTTGTTTGACTCCCAAGGCAAAGACTGCCATCGATCGCACTTGTAATACTTCGTCGTCTAACACTTTTTTAATCAAGGGAACCGCCTCTTCTGCAGATACTCCCCGTAAGGAAGCTAAGGCTAAAAGGCGATCGCGGGAGTTTTCGCTTTCTAGTTGTAGGGATATTTGTTGTAAGTCAGTGGCAATCATTTTTGTAACATTTCTTCATAACTCGTACTTCTATTGTAACGATTTTTTACAAAAAGATCACAAATGGCTCATTTTGTTGGTGCAGTTCATAGAATTAGCCAATAAATATCAGGAAGATTAATTTTGTTGGCCACTAGCTTGAGAATTTTAAAGACTTGAGAACTTTTTAGAGGATTTCCTTCTTTATCCGTAAACAAAAGGTCTGATTTTTGAGGGTTATATCCATTGAGAAATACGGTTAAATAGGGTTGTAATTGAGCTAAAATTGACACTTTTTTGACCTTTTGCAACGTTGAGTCTCGAATAAGAATGAGTTCAGGGGTAATATCCTGTTTTTGTAAAAATAAAATGTCCTCAATTTTGGAGTTGGTAAAGTAAGCTATGGCGACGATAGTCCTATATTGAAGGGGTAAAACTTCCAAAAAATCTTCTAAGGGTGAACCTTGGGGTTTCCGCCGTTGAGGGGGAAGGATTATGCTAATCATTGTAAAGGATTGGGGTGCAGAGTAATTATGAAAATATTATTAATATAGTGATATCTTAACAAAAAAATACTCAAAAAAACCATCTTGTCAACAAGAATACAAGAATCATTATTGAGAAAAATGGTTGCTTAATGCGATCCATTGGTTTAAATCTAAATTTTCAGCACGAACTTGAGAATTAAGGTCGATTTTTGTTAAAAATTCTTCGAGGCGATCGCTATTAATTAAACTTTTTAAATTATTCCGTAACATTTTACGACGATTAGAAAATCCCAATTTAATTAAGGTTTCTAAATATTTAGAATTACTAGCAGAATTGAGTAAGGAACGAGGACGAAAGGTAATGACAGCAGAATCAACTTTTGGGGGAGGATAAAACGCTTTACTTGGAACATCACAAATGTAATTACAGTCGGCTAGATATTGCATTTTAATGGACAATGCACCATAATTCTTATTACCGGGAACTGCAACAATTCGTTGAGCTACTTCTTTCTGAATTAATAAAACAATGAGATCATAAGATGGGTTTTGAGGGGAAGAAACTCGACCTAAAAGTTTTTCTAAAATGGGGCTAGTAATATTATAAGGAATATTGGCAACCACTTTATTAATAGGAAGAAACTTAGGAAAATCTTTGGCTTCTATGTCAATATCTAATTTTAAGACATCTCCTTGTAATAGTAAAAAATTATCGTAATTACCGAAACTTTTAACCAATTTTTTACAGAGATCCCGATCTAATTCTACCGCGAGAACGGAAGAGGCTAACGGCAAAAGACGGCGGGTTAAAATACCCGTTCCTGGTCCAATTTCTAAGAGGCGATCGCTATTTTTTAGGTTCGCAGCCTGTATAATTTGATTAAGTGCTGTTTCACTGCGTAACCAATGTTGAGCGAAGCGTTTACGGGGTTGGGGCATAATTGATAATATCTTAAAGTAATTCTTTTTTTATGACATCACCTGATACTGAGAAACTCCATTTTACCACAAAATTAGCCTATGGTGCTGGTGATTTTGGACCAGCGATCGCTGCTAATATCTTAGTCTTTTATTTATTATTTTTCTTTACCAATGTAGCGGGATTACCCCCTGGTTTAGCGGGAAGTATTTTAATGATTGGTAAAATTTCCGATGCTATCAATGATCCGATTATTGGGGTATTAAGTGATAAAACCCGTTCTCGTTGGGGTCGTCGTCTTCCCTGGATTTTAGGAGGAATTATTCCCTTTGCTTTATTTTATACCCTACAGTGGACAATTCCCCAATTTAGTGACAATTCAACTGTGAATCAATGGGGATTATTTGCTTACTATGTGGTTATTGGTATTTTGTTTAACATTACTTATACTACAGTTAATTTACCGTATACAGCATTAACCCCTGAACTGACTCAAGATTATAACGAAAGAACCAGTTTAAATAGTTTTCGATTTTCTTTTTCCATTGGTGGCAGTATTTTATCGTTAATTCTTTATATTTTAGCTTCCCTTGCTTACCCAGAAGATCCCAAAATACGATTTTTTATTTTAGGAGTAAGTTGTTCTATTTTAGGCATTATTGCTCTTCTTTGGTGTAGTTTACGGATTCAAGAAAAAGGGAGAGATGCCATCTTAAATTTAAGCCAAAAGAAACAATTAGGAATTGTTTTAACTGGGTTTAGTAGTTTAGGTATTATTTATGGAATTTTGAGAATGATTCCTATCACATCCACATTGATAGGAGGAAAAGGTCAAATCGATTATATTAGCTTTTTTTCTATTTTATCTGGTTTATTACTATTGGGATTTGGCTATAGTTTATTATTTGCAAAAATAGAAGACCATTTAGTTAATAATGAAGCAAAACAAGAAAAAAAAGCGAGTGAACAAGAATCTAGTTTATCCTTTGGACAACAATTAAAAATTGTCTTTAATAACCGTCCATTTTTGTTTGTGATTGGTATTTATTTATGTTCCTGGTTAGCTGTTCAATTAACCGCATCTATTTTAGTATATTTTGTGGTTAGTTATATGAACCTAAAAGAAGATCAATCAGGTTTAGTGGCATTAGCTGTTCAAGGAACCGCTTTAGTGATGTTATTTTTTTGGCAGGCCGTGTGTCAAAAATTAGATAAAAAAATTGTCTATTTTCTAGGGACAGGGGTTTGGATTATTGCACAAATTGGACTCTTTTCATTACAACCGGGACAAGTCAAATTTATGTTTATTTTAGCCATTATGGCCGGGTTTGGGGTATCTGTTGCTTATCTCATTCCTTGGTCGATGGTTCCCGATGTCATCGAATTAGATGAATTAGAAACCGGACAAAGAAGAGAGGGGGTATTTTATGCCTTTATGGTACTCTTACAAAAGTTTGGATTAGCTCTAGGATTATTCTTAGTAGGTTTGGTCTTAGAAGCAGCCGGATTCGTTGAACAAATTCCCGGTCAACCCATACCCACTCAACCCGAAACCGCTTTATTTGCCATTAGAATTGCCGTCGCTCCCTTACCGGCTATTATTTTAATTGTGGGCTTAATTTTAGCTTATTTTTATCCCATTACCCGTGAATTTCATCAGGAAATTCGTTTAAAATTAAAAGAAAAAAATCAACAACAAGAAACTCAAGAATAATCATTACGCATTTCTAATTTCTTCAACTTTTTTACGATTAGCTTCCTTATCTTTTGGAATCCATTGACCCACTTTTTCATCCCAAACCGCTTCCGTATAAACGGCTTGCTCCCAATTTCTAGCAGATTTAATTTGTTTATTATTGAGCAGTACCGTTTTAAACAGATAAGCTTCATTGAGATCCGTTTCTTTGAGATTGGCTTCACTGAGGTCCGCTTCGCTGAGATTCGCTTTAGTCAAGTTAGCTTCTTTGAGATTGGCTCCCCTGAGAAACGCTTTGCTCAGGTTGGCTTCTATAAAATAAGCTCCCACTAAATACGCTCCAATGAGATAGGTTCCGATGAGATAAGCTCCAATGAGATCCGCTTCTCTGAGGTTGGCTCCAATGAGATCCGCTTCTCTGAGGTTGGTTCCACTGAGGTTAGCTTCGCTGAGGTTAGCTCCACTGAGATTGACTTCTCTGAGATTGGCTCCACTGAGATAAGCGCGACTAAGATTCGCTTGAGATAGGTTCGCTTCCCGTAGATGAGCGCGACTAAGATTGGCTTCACTAAGGTTAACTTCACTGAGGTTGGAACGATCGAGATCAACTTCACTGAGATTAGCCGCCATCAGATTCGCTTGACTGAGGTTTGCACCACTGAGGTTAAGTTTTAAGCGATTAACCGCATCTACATCAATCAAAAAGTTCATGACATTCCCTTTGCGTAAGGGATCATTTTCAAATCTTCTTAATGTGGCTAAGGTTCGCGCTCGAATCAAATCGATCGCAGAATTTAAGAGCTTTTCATCCTCGAGGGTAATGTCAGATCCTTTGTCTTGTATGGCTAACAAATTTTTATCCACCAACAACACAGAAACCCGATCAAAATACACCTGTAAAATCGTTTCGCATCTTTCCTTTTCTGTGCGAGTCTGCTGTTTCTGCTCCAACCAATATCCCAAACCCCCTAAGGTGACGGGGATACTTAATAAACTGAGCCAATCCCACACCGTTTTTCCGGGGGAAATTTCAGTTTTCTCAATGGTTTTAACGATATTTCCCTGTTCATCTTTTTCCACGGTTTTTGTGACCGACTCCACTTCTCCAATACCGATACCAGAAGGACTGAGAAGGGGAGAAACCCCAACCAGGATAATGATCACAGGAACAACAAGCCACCACCTAGTTTTGGCCAAAGCTAGGGGTTTAATTTTCTGAGAAGCCATAAAATTGTTAATTTAGTGATGAATTGGGCCAGACTTAAAGCGTCCCTTTAAAGATACCTTGAGGCCGAATTAACAGAATGAGAATCATAATAAATAAAGCCACCCCTAACTTATAATCAGGTCCCAACCAAGGTACACTTAACTCTTGGACAACCCCAATAACCAACCCACCAGCGATCGCACCATAAGGGTTGCCAATTCCTCCTAAAATAACGGAGGCAAACATGGGTAAAATTAAAAACCATCCCATATTGGGGCGTACGGTACTGGTGATCAACCCTAACATGACACCCCCTAGGGTGGTTAAAATGGCTGTAATCACCCAAGTCCAGAGGACAACTTGTTCGACATTAATGCCTGAAACCCTCGCTAAATCAATATTATCAGCTACGGCTCGCATGGCCTTGCCAATCTTTGTTTTTTGTAATACTAAATGTAAAATGGCGATCGCTACTATGGATAAAAGAATGGCCCAAATTCGATCGGTGGCTAATTGTAATCCTAAGAATTTTTGAGCTTGCACTAAGGGAATATCGTAGCGTTGATTTTTTGCCCCCCAAATCATTAAAATGCCGTTACGCAAGAATAGAGCTAACCCAATGGAGATAATAATTAGGGTGGTGGAAGTTGCCTTGCGATCGCGCATCGGTTTCCATAGTAAGTATTCCGATATCAACATAGCAATAATCGTCCCTATGGCTCCAACCACTACCGATAAGCCCAGGTTTAAGTTTAACCCGTCAGGACGGTTTACTAACCAGGTTAAATAAGCTCCCAACGTCATAAAATCCCCGTGAGCGAAGTTAGACAGGCGTAAAATGCCATAAGTGAGGGTTAACCCGACTGCAGCGAGAGCGATCACGCTACCAATGGCTAACCCGTCAAATAAATTTTGTGCGGTTCGTAAGATCAGTTCTGATGTTTCCATGCCCCAAAATTGTTCTATCTGTCTCAATGAAGATACACTATCTTGGGGAATTTTGGGTGGACATTATCGCTTCGCTCGAAGTCAGAAGTTAGAAGTCAGAAGTCAGAGGTCAAAAGTCAGAATGAAAAAAGGTGACTTTTTATGTTATTTTAGAGCGACAATTTCCTGATTAATTTTTACTTCACACTTCACACTTCTGACTTCTTGAACCACCCAAGGGATAATTATAACTGTTTTCCGGACTTGCGATGAGCGATCGCCGTTAACCCCTGATCTTCTAAGACATCTCCCTGGTTAACTAAGGCAAACACTAACCAGCGATCGCCGGCCTCTACTCGTTGTTGTACGGTACATTCAAGATAGGCTAACCCTTCTTTTAAAATCAAACACCCATTAGAGGCGGTTTCGGTCTCCAGTTGCTCAAAAGGACTACTATTGGACTCGGAAAAATGTTTCCTGACATTCCGTCCTTCTTTGAGAATATTGACAATAAACGGGCTATCTGCTTCAAAATCTGCCTCGTTCCACTGTTTTTTATCGATGGCAATCATTAACCCTGGGGGATTAAAGGTAGCTTGAGAAATCCAAGAGGTTAAAAAGCCTTGATGGTGATGGTTTTCACAGGTGGTAATGACACAGATCGAACCCACAATACGGCCGATCGCTTGTTCGGTGCGATCGCTTTGTACCGTCGTTAACCCAGCGGCCACAGTCCCTTGTTTTTGTCGTTTTTTCAGGGTTTGGGCGAAATTAACCCCAGTTTGTTGACAGTTTTCTATGGCAGTTTCATCGGGACTAAAACGAACTCTCAGAGGCTCAAAACCTAACTTATAATTGCCGTCTCTTAATTTTTGGCTGATAAAGTCAACCGCTTCTCCACTCCAGCCATAGGACCCAAATACCCCCGCTAATTTGGTTTTACTAGCATTACCTAAGACAATCCCTAACGCGGTTTCAATTTGCACCGGTGCGTGACCCCCCAACGTCGGAGAACCGATCACAAAGCCGTCACAGTCTTGAATTGCACGGGTGATCGCTTCAGGGGTAGCTGACTCACAATTAATTAATTCTACCCCTACCCCTTGATCCATGATCCCTTGTGCGATCGCTTGGGCCATAATGGTCGTATTTCCATAAGCAGAAGCGTACAATAACGCCACTTTCAAATCTTGAGACTGTTGTTGTTGACACCACTGACGATAATCGTAGGTTAAACGACTTAAACTATAGCGTACGATCACCCCGTGGCCAGGGGCGTAATATTTGGCAGGAAATGACTCAATTTTGTCTAAAATCTCGGCCACTTGTTTGGTTTGCGCCCCATGCAAACAGTCAAAATAGTAACGGCGATCGTTGTCTAACCCTTTCCAGTCATCATCAAAGATAGCATCATGACACAGATGTAAGCCAAATAATTTATCGGTGTACAGGATACGAGTTTGACTATCATAGGTACAGAGTCCATCGGGCCAGCGTGGGGTGGGAATAAAGGTAAACTGTAGACGATGGCCTTGTCCCAAATCTAAGCTATCCTCAGAACGGACTACCTTAATTTTGTCTTTCCAGTGGGGAAATGTGGCTTTTAAACTCTTAGCTGCCGGTTTAGAGCAAACTAGGGTCATTTGAGGGGCTTTTTCTACTAGAATCTTTAACGTGGCCATACGGTTGGCATTAACATGACCTAAGATCACATAGTCTATTTTAGATAAAGCTCGATGATGTTCTAATTCTTGTAAGAAAATTTCGCTAAACGACTCCCCCGGTGGATCAAATAAGGCAGTTTTATCGGCTTCAATTAAGTAAGCGTTAGCGGTTGTCCCTTTAGACAGAGCATATTCTACTTCAAATTTAAGACGTTCCCAGGTTCGAGAGCGAAAAATGGTGGTATTTTGGGCAATGGTAGCGATTTGAACATCACGGGGACGGGTAGGAAGACAGGTTGAGGTAAGCATGGTTGATAGTTGATAGTAGTTTTCTTAGAAGGCAGGAGGCAGGGGGCAGGAGGCAGGAGGCAGGGGGCAGGAGGCAGGAGAGAGGGAGACTGGGAGACTGGGAGATAAATTAACTCCTGCCTCCGCACTTAATTGTTAGATAAAATGGCGTGATTACCGTTGGTTTCGGCTTTTTTTGCCGTTGACCGTTGTTGATGACGTTGGGATACGGTATGTTCGGGATCAATACCATCAAAAGTAGGCGGAAGCCAAACCCGAATCACCATTAATACCCCCAAAACCAGTAAAAAGGCACAGGTGGCTAAAACTTGCGTTGCCGGAATTTCTAAAACGCCTCTGACAATAAATTCTCGTAAAACTGAGACAATAGCCACTTCTACCGCAACACCGATAGAAATTCGTTGTTCTTTGAGGTAAATAATTAATAAACGGAACAATTCTACCCAAATGAGCAAGGATAAAATGTCAGCCGTCACCACATGAAACTGCAACGGTGGCAACAGAGACACTACCATCGAGTATAGTTGCAATACCATGAAGCAAAAGAGTCCTAAACACAAGCAGATGACAATGGCATCTTGAATGATTTCGAGAACGTTGACGATACGCTTGAGGTTAACCCAACTTTTGCGCTGTGAAGAGGAATTTTTTAAAGATTCGTACATGATTTTAAACGTTTAGACTAATACTGAGGAACTTCTGTGCATTTGCGCCGGAACGAAGTGAGGAACTTCTGACTTCATTTAATAATGGGTGCCAACTTTGCGATGATGCACTGCAGTTAAACCGTCAACTTTAGACACTCGTCCTCGTTGCACGGTACTATAAATCATCCAGTGATCACCACAGTCAGTACGACTAACCACTTCACATTCGAGGTATGCTAAAGCATTAGCTAAAATTTGCGAACCATTTTGAGCCGGATAGGTTTTCACCCCTGCAAAGCGATCAGCCCCAGGTGCAAACCGTTTCAGAAAGTGCTTCATTAACCCTTGTGCGTTCCCTTCTTCGAGTACATTGAGAACAAAGCGATCGCCAGGGTGCAATAAGGACTCAATCGCCCGATCTTTGGACACCGCAATCGCCACTCCCAAGGGTTCTAAACTGGCTTGAATCACCCAAGAGGCTAACATTGAGCCAGCCACTTCTCCTTTATTAGCGGTAATTAGATATAATCCGCTACTAATACGCCCTAAAGCTTTTTCTAACCCGGAATCGATGCTTTTTAGGTTTTTAATGGAGCGATCGCGGGTGATCCATTGGCCCAGATCGGTTCCTGCTTCTTCGGCCAATTTTTCGCTGTTGGCAGTGGGAGCAGTTTTGGTTAAAATGGGGGGAAATCCCTCGGTTAAGCCAATTTCTTGAAATTTGTTCCGTAAGGGATAAATGGGTTCGTCTTCTCCTCCCCCTGACTCAAATAAACCGATCGCTTGTTTGGGATGGGCAACGGCTAATATGGTATTAACTATAATCTGACTGTGATCATCGCTTTGAGAAGGCATCCCTAACACTAATCCTTTGGCTTCATAAACCAGTTGTCGGGTTTCATGGGTATCGGTGGTGGATAAGTCAATTAGGTCGATGTTAACCTCTGTTTTTTGCAATCCTTGAGCAATTTTCCTGGCAATTTCTTCGCCATAACCGTAGTTTTCATCGTAAAAGATAACCACTAAATTATCGGTTTTGGCCTGTTCTTTACTCCATTTCTCGTAATCATTAACCCACTGGGCAATATGATGTTTTAATAAGGGTCCGTGTCCGGTGGCAATGGTTTGAATGTCTAGCTTATCAATGCGTTTTAAGGCGGCTAAAACAGAACGAGCATTGGGACCCATTAAACAGTCATAATAATATTTGAAATCTGCTCGCAAGAGATCCGGTTCTTCATCGTAGATATAATCATCACAATAGTGCATCCCAAACACATCACAAGTGTAAAGAATGCCCGTGTTTTGATCATAGGTAAAAATAGTATCTGGCCAATGAAGATTGGTTGCAGAAATAAATTGTAATTTGTGTCCATTACCCAAATCCAAGCTAGATCCACTCTTAACAATAAGACTTTTAAAGGGTTGGTGTACCATATTCTCTAAGAATTGGATGGCAACTTTTGAACCCACAACCGTAACATTAGGAGCAAGTTTTAAAACGTCTTTGACCAACCCACTATGATCCGGTTCCGTATGACTAACAATCAGATAGTCTAAGGTTGATAAATCGATTAAATTTGCTAAACCATCTAAATATAATTGTCTAAATTTTCCGTGAGAGGTATCAATTAATACAGTTTTTTCTCCTTCGATAATGAAAGAATTGTAAGTGGTTCCGTTCCTTAACCCAAACTCAATATCAAAGCGATCGCGATCCCAGTCTAAGCAACGAATGACTGTGGTATCCTGACCGATTTGACTCGTTTGTAAGGTTAAACGATTTAATGCTTTCAACTGCGTAGCTTGATGGGTGAGTGCAACCATACCCTGCTGCCTCCAAATAACTTTTTGACAAAACTTCAACTTGCTTGAGTCCCATTATGACTTGGTTACACAGGTTTTGTAAAATGTCAATTTTTTAAGCTATATATAAGTAATTTTTATGTATTTTGGTTTACACTATAAAAAATAATAAAACTTGTTTTCACCACAGGACATTAATGTAAGGTGGGCATTGCCCACCTTACAAGGTTTTACGTAACTATCGAGACATCACAGGAAGTTTAAAGCGCATCTCTAAAGAGGTTCCGTCTCCTGGTGGGGGATAAATACGAATATTGGTAGTCGGGGCAAATTCCTTCAAATATTTAGCTAAAGAGGGCAAATATTTCAAGACTTCCCAATTTTGTCGTCTATCAGCACAAATCACCACTAAAGTCAAGGCTGTGCCACAGGTGGTTAAATACCAGCCACCCCGAGATAAAACTCGTTGAGTGAGGCGATCGCAACTTTCGTAAAAATAACGAGTTACGGTTTGATCTAAGTTGTGTTGCAGAGAGTCATCAACCGGGTTGCGGGGGGGTAAGTCTTCGGGGCGAAGATAAAAATAGTTCATTAAAGTTAGTAATTATCACTCGATTACTTTTCTATAATTTAATTACCCTAAATTGGGGCTAAAGTCAATATTTTTGAGTCAAAAATTATCAGATAACCCTGACTAATGATCCAACTTTCCTCGTACTAAAATGACGGTACTTTTCACCTGTTGAGCAATCATTTTAGGAATATTTCCTTGCATCACCTGCACTAATAATCCTTCGCGACTCACCCCCAACATCACCACGTCACAGCTTTCCGCTTCGGCTAAATGAACAATGGCATCAGCTACCGACTGGGAACGAATAGGAAGGGGAATCACAGGGCGTTCCAGGTCTTCTTTTAACCGTTGAGCCGTCACTTCTAAGGATTGATAATTCGGGTTAGATTTATAGGGAGAAAACACCTGACATAGCCAAATAATCGGGGAACGAGAGCGAGTATATAATTGGACTAACCCAGGTAATAATTCCATCGCCCGTTTTGCATTAGGACCCCCCGCAATGGGAATTAACCAAGTGGTATCTTTATCTAACGTTTGGGGAAATGCCTCCTTTTTTTGACCCAATTTAACTAACACTAATTCGCAACTAGCCTTACGAATTAAAACATCGATCACCGGCCCAAAAATCGTCCCCGGCGTATGATTGTCTCCCGTCCATTCTAAAACCATCAGATCGATATGCCGTTCTCGAATGGTGTCTAAAATAGCTTGGGCGCGATCGTGGGCGATACGAATTTGCGTATGAACCGGAATCTGATACTGACGGCCCAATCGTTCGGTTCTTTGTAATAATTGACGACTATGTTGAGTAATCACAGGGGTTTGGGCCGGATCGCTGTGTTTCGGTACTGTAATCACCTGTAAGCATTCAATGTCTTGGTTTTGTTGTCTCGCGATCGCCGCCCCAATTTTAAACACAGAAGTTGCCGTATCGGGGTTGATGATGGGTAACAAAATACGACCCTCTCCAGCTAAGGGGGCGCGGGTTTGATAGGCAATATAGGAGGGATCAGGAACCACCTCATTAACGGTGGTATCATCCCCTTGTAACTGGTTAGCTTCGATGCGAATAATATCGGTTCGGGTGATAATTCCCACTAATTTATGGCCTTCTGTCACCGGAAGACGGGACAGTTGATAACGGTTGAGAAGGTATAATACATCACTTAAAGAAGCTTCTGCTTGCACTGTAATGGGCCGTCGGGTCATAAATTCCGATAAGGGGGTATAACCCGGTACTTTCTTCAACTTGGCTAAGTCTGTTTGCGTGACAATACCCACTAATTGACCTTGGTCTACCACGGGAAACCCCCGATGACTCGAAGCAGACATGGCTTGCAGTACATCATCTAAGGTTAAATCACTGGATAAGGTTTCTACATGGGACTCCATCACTTGAGAAGCGGTTAATTTGGAAAGAAAATCCTGTCCGGTGGCTGCTTCATTGATATAGATTCCCCTAGCTTGTAACATATGTTCGTAGAGAGAACCTCGTGAGACGCTTTCAGCCACGATATAAGACACCGCGCAAGTCACCATTAAAGGCAAAACAATATTAAAGTCCGTATTCAGTTCAAACACAAAGACGATCGCTGTGACCGGAACCCTTACCACAGCAGTGAAAAATGCTCCCATTCCCGCCAAAGCGTAGGTAGACTGAGTGGCTGTTCCTGTGATCAACCCCTCAAAATCCCCTACTAAATAGCCTAACGCAGACCCCAACACTAAAGCCGGACCGAATAACCCACCCGGTGCATTGCAACTATAGGCCAAAATGGTGAGAAAAAAATGAGCCACGAACGCCAATAAAATGCGACTGCCATCTAATTCCCCGGTGACCAACACGATACGCAGTCCTGCGTTATCCCGAAAGAAAGGGGGCAACAGCGCAATAATTATCCCTGAAACCAGTCCCATTAGGCCAATACGCCAGGATAGGGGTAAATTGAAGTAGCTTTGTATTTTAACGCTGGCCAGCAGTCCTCGATTAAATAACGCCCCTAATAAGCCGGCTAAGATACCTAAGAGCAGATAAAAGGGAATTTCGGAGGCAGTGAACGTAATATCCGGTAGTTCCAATAAGGAAGAGGGAAAATTGAGGGTCGAGGACTGCAAAATTAAAGAAACCACTGCCCCAGTAAAGGAGGCGACGATGGCGGTTTCTAAGGTTAACCCGGACACATCTCGCATCAACTCTTCAATGACGAATAAGACCCCGGCAATGGGGGTGGTAAACCCGGCGGCGAGTCCGGCTGCTGCCCCGGCCGCGATCATTTGTCGACGATGTTCCGGGGAGGTGGGAACCCAGCTACTCAGTTGCGCGGCTAAGGCTGCCCCGATATGCACCGTTGGGGCCCGACGGCCTAGGGTTAACCCGCCGCCTAACACTAAAATAGTTCCAATCAGTTTAACTACTGCTACCCGTAGAGATAGGGGAACCGGGTATCGGGCTAAAGCGGCTTTAACTTGAGTGATCCCCCCTCCTGTGGCTGTGGGGGACAAGGTTTCGATGAGCAACCCGGCTAAATACCCTAAAATGAGTCCTCCCAAGGGCAGCACCACCATTCCCCCAAACTGGTTAGCTAAGGCTACCCGCCAACCCCCTAACCAACCCACTCCTTGTTTGAGAATGAGGGCCGCGATCGCAGATAAAACCCCAATTAAGGAGGCTTCTACTAAGGCATAACGGGTATCAGTGGCATTGAGAGCAAATGGTCTTGATTTGAGCCATCGATAAAAACGTTGAGGCATTAAATGAGGCTGCATGGATTACCCAGATTGCGCCAGTCTCTCTTGATCATAGAAGATATTTTAAAGGTTCAAGGGAAAATCGTTATGATAAATTAACTTCATAAGACCACGACAGCTTGAAATCTTTATAATTTAACACGGGAGCGCGAAAACTCCTATCTTTTAAGTAGGAGATGAAGCGCGACTCGGCTAATTTATTAGCCGTGAACATCGACTTATGAAAAAGCATTAAGTG